>OFMF01001705.1_pt1 | contig 16066 bp, 16 predicted proteins | sample 1541771 | NCBI WGS metagenome assembly OFMF01 (sample SAMN04209235, study PRJEB22552) | human gut metagenome | biome: gut; material: feces | host: Homo sapiens | place: USA: Oklahoma
GCATTGACGATTGCGTCAACGCTCATTTTTGTAATATCGTTTCTGATAATCTGCAATGGCATGAAACCTACCCCCATTCGTCAATTTAACTTTCTATCTGTATTATAGCTTCTTTTGTGTTAAAATGCAAAATTCAAGTTAATACCGATAGCTCTCTGGAAACCGCCGTGATCTGCTCCTTGACCGCTGATAGCCGCTCGTCATCTGATTTCACCGATACAGTCCGCCGTTTTCAGTACAGCACCTTTCGGTCAGCAGTCAAGACCTTAATTTTAGTTTCCAGATATCGGTCATGTCCGACAAAAACTACATTGTGGTATCTGCCGCTGCTCTCATAGAGCCGACCGGTATCCAGACAAAACCGAATCAGCTCGTGGTCAATCCCTCTCCCAGAAAGACACTTTTCCACAAGATAGGTGCTGCGGCTTGCCGGTAGAAGTAACAACATTTTAGGCGCATCTCGTTTCGGAGTTGGCGTATAAACCGGCGGAAGAACTGCTGCTTGTCCCACAATCATTTCGACAGCCTCGTTGAATGGTATCTCACGGACTTCGCTCAGATAGTCCAAAGCCGTTTTGCCGCCAATACCACGGGAAAACCAACACCATTTGCCATTGGAAATTTTCAAACTGTCATGGGTTCCGGTGCAATAGGTGCTTCCTCCGAAATGCACCAGTTCACTCGGTTCGTAGTTTTTAAGATAGGTCAGCAAGTCCATTTCCTTGGCCACTACCTCTGGTGGAATATATGGCATAAAACTCCTCCTTTCCATAGCTGAGAATTAACTGCATAACACAGTCCGGCTATGTAAAAAGGCCGATTGGATACTCCAACCGGCCAGTGCCTTATCGCTCTTGTTGTTCTTTCTTCTTATGTTTCTGTGCTTCCGTTTTGGCCCGTTCCTCAACGGTCTGCCAAATGTTGTCCATGTAATCCGTTTCTTTATTCTCCCAATCGGAAAACACATCTGCAAGTGGGCTGGGGGATTTCAGCAATGCCCGTGCCTGTCCATCCGGCAAATCATGGTACTCCAGCGACATCAGAATATCTTCCCGCACCGTATATTCGTAGGTGTGGTTCAAAATCTCTTCCGGTGTCTGAGAAAGCAACCATGCACGATAGCTTTCCTGCTCGGCAAACATCTTCTCATATAGGGCCGTGTTCAGTTCTTCATTGGTCATATTGCATTACCTCCGTTCTGATTTTGATATAGAAAAAGCCGACTGGCTCTCAAAAGAAAACCAATCGGCTGTGTTCCATATGATTCAATTATTTTGCGGCAGTAAACGGCTTTTGCTGCCGTTTTAATAAAAATTGCTCAGGATTATCCTCTCCATGATGCCTTGTCAAATATGATAAGTTAATTTATGATAAACTCGCTTATGTTATTTTCTTATTTTCCCGCATGTGCCGTCTTGAACTGGCAGTTGTTCTCTATAAGTTCATCGAAGGTGACAGGACGGTAGCCGTTCAAATCTACGCCAGCATTTAATGCATGTTCACGGCATTGGAGCAGCGGCCAGAAGTCTGCCGAAGCATCTGCAGTAAAGGGGTAATTATACCAAACGATCCTCGTTGACCAGAAGTATCTCTGAGTTTTCTTTTGCAATATCCAGCATACGCTGCGTAAAACCGCTTTTACTGAATACGCCATAGATAACCTCATAGCCTGGAAAATCCTTGTGAATTTCTGTGGCATTATCAACTTTTTCTTTTAATGCAAAGTACACCGGCGCATCTACCGGTTTCGCATGATACTTGCACTCTCCGGCAAATACCCGCTTGTTCTGATGGTCTACGGACATTACATCAATTTCCGTATCGCCATCAAAATCATTCAGCCAATACGAACCAATACGGGATGGCACAAAGGAAATCGCTCCGTTTCTGCACAGTTCCGCAAAAATGGTCTTGCAGATGTCCTCATAAGCAAATGCAACAAATTTCTCACGGAAATCCTTGTGCATCTCATTCAGTACGATTTGCATGTTATCTAATTCCAGCTCACCTTTATAGGGATAGATATAGCGGAACCAGAAGCGAATGAAATTATCCGCAATGAAATACAGTCCCTTGCGTGATTTTTCTGGATTTTTTTCTGTGATCGGCGTCCGCTTCTCTATAAAGCCCAAATCTGAAAGCGTAGACAGATAGGGCGTCAAAGAGGAAGTTTCCTGTCCAAGCACGCCAGCAATCTTGCCCAGTTTATGATTACCGTCCGCAATCGCCTTAATGATTGAAAAGTAGTTCACCGCTGTCACAGACTCGCTTTTCAGCAGAAAATTAGGTTCCTCATATAAGAAACCGCTTTTGGACAAAACGGTATCCTTGAGCTGCTCCTCCAGAGGCCGTCCATCCTCAAAAAACTCCAGATATTTCGGAACGCCGCCTGTTACGGCATACTGCTCTACTGCCTGGTCAAAGGGCATCTTCTGAACAGCATATATATCCGTAAACGGCAGTGGTGCCAAGCGCATCTGCGCAGTTCTGCGGCCATACAACGGGCTGTCATAAGACAGCGCGTGTTTCTGCATCATACCGATCAAGGAACCGGATAGGATCAGCATCACATTGTTGTCTTTCAAAATTTCGTCCCAGGCATTTTGCAGGATAGAGGGGAATGCTGAATTTGTCTTTACAAGGTATGGGAACTCGTCAATGACAAGCACTTTCTTTTCGCCTGGCTTATAGTCGGCAATCACCTGAAACAAATCCAGCCAATCTGTAAATGCTGCTTTTTGCAGCAATGTATTTTTCGTTGTACGGGCCACAACACCTGCCAGCCGCTTCATGCTTTGGCTTTCCACTTCCTCTGTGGCAAGAAAATAAAAAGCGTTTTTTTTCTTCAAGAACTCCTTAATCAGCGTTGTCTTTCCGACCCGGCGACGGCCATAGATTACCACAAAGCTGCTATCACGATTATATTCCGCATTCAGCTTACTCAACTCGCTTTTTCTGCCTATGAATTTCATATGTGCGCCCTCCTTATAATAAATTAGTTTATGATAATCTCGTTTATATTATACATTTACAAGGCAAAAAGTCAAGATTCTTTATTGCGAGTTTGGCAGATACATATACCAAAAAGTAGCTGTTCAGCCCGTAATCTTATGAGAAGCGGCCCGGATTGTTCCGAGCCGCTCGTGTCAAATCGCGTTGGTTTTCTTGAGATAAGCCACCGCATCCGTATGGCCCCGGAAGTAGAACTACAGACGCTCCATATCCCCCAGCTTCCGCAAAGGTAAAACAATATTGTCATCAGCGAAACCGAAAAACTGCCTGGATATACAGAGGCATATAAGCCTGAATTTTCCTCAACAGCGACAGATTTTAGAGTCATCCTGAAAAATGTAAATTATATCATGTGCGGTGCTTCCGTACATGATGCCACACATGATACAGCACATGATGCCGCAATACATCTGTGATCAGCAAGCAAAACTTGCTATTGGAATTTTGTGCAGAGCCTAAAAGTCGAGATGAAATGCAAGCATATATTGATGTTTCCAGTCGTTCTCACTTCAGCAAATATTACCTCAAGCCTTTATTATCTTCTGGTAAACTTGAAATGATGTTTCCAGACAAACCCAAAAGCAAAAACCAGAAATACACTACCGTTCATTCCAAATAACCCAGAAGCAGGGCATTGGGTCTCATCTCCCATTGTCCTGCTTCTTTTCATTCCAGATTATATTCACATCATTTACCCATACATCCAATCCTGGATCGCATATTTCAAATCCTGCACCTTACCCAACAGCCAGATCGCCGCAAGCGGCAATCCCATCGGGCTAATCAAAAAAGCTATAACCAGCAAAATCGCACCATTCTACGGGGAATAGGTAATAAGCACAGCCACGCCAAGCAGAGCAATTACCGTGCTGTGGTCAAACTATATCAGCCCCTGTAGGTATAAGAACCCCCCCGGAAAACCTTGGTTTAACAGTGATAAGTAACTAATCACTTATCAACTGTTAGCTGACGGTATCCGGGGTGCATATGGACAAATCCTGTCTGATTTCTAACAGGAAGTCAGACGGGATTTTCGCTTTATATTACGAATTATGGAGGACGTACCATGAAAACCTTACTATCTTGTGCCTACAATATGGACAACTGCTGTGTGGAACTTAAATTTACAAACGGTAGCATGATTGCGATTGGTCAATTGCAGTTGAGAATGAAGATGCTGACAATTTGTATCAGCGATCAGAACTGGATTATCTGATCTACAATGACCCGATTGGCTATACCAACTTGATTTTGAATGGTGATCCTGTAAAATATCTGAAAACCATTACCGTGTATAAACCCTTTGAAAATTGAGCACTATCCGATGAGCAGTGAGAGAAAACTTCTCTCTCTGCTCATCCACTCTTTAATGCATACTGCTTATCTTTCATATTGCTTAAAGTCGGTCAAAAAGACGTATGGTGATATTATTACTATCTTGGGTAGAATCTTCCTTTGCTACATGGACTCTTCTTTCTACCTCGAAAGGGGCATATTCATTTGCATCAAATAGCTCGCCATTACCTAATTTGCTCTCCAACTCAGCTAAAGTGCAGCCTGTAATTCTCTTTTGCTTTTCATTTCCGGTCGTGACAATAACACCCCAAATATCATCTTTATATTCTAAAAAGATATTTGCAATTTGTTTTAATAGCAGCGGGTTGATTGCATGTGTTTCTCGTTTGCGGACAATATATCCAGATTCACTTGAATCTTCAACAAAAATTATCAACCTGTATTTGCAGTTATTATCTTTTGTCAGTCGGTCTCTGTATGCTTCAAAGCTTCCAGAATGTGAATGCAAATTATCGCTTAATGCGGTCAAAAGATTTTCAATGGATGGGTGAAGATCGAAATCTTTATCTTCTCGCATTTTTTCTCTATTGCACTGAGAGCCTTTTGCTTGCTTAGAAATGTCACCACTTTTAAGCTTTTTGTATAATGAAATTTGAAAATGTTCGATGCCATAAATAACATTGTTTTGTTTAAAAAATGCATCTGGCTTTTCAGAGGGAATATAATTTTTTCTGTGCTGAATAACGTGTTTAATATCTTCATCGTTCGTAATAGAGAAATCCTCATATAGTTCATAAGTATCAAGAATTTTTTTGATTTCATTTTTACTATTTTCCATATAGCCTCCAAAATCATGTAAATATAAAGAAATCCCCGAAAACTCGATGTTTTCGGGGAAAATTGTTCTTTCTGATATTCGATTGAATTATCGTTTAGAGAACTGCGGAGCTCTACGAGCTGCTTTGAGACCGTATTTCTTACGTTCTTTCATACGTGGATCACGTGTAAGGAATCCAGCTTTCTTAAGAACTGGTCTGTAATCAGCATCAGCCTCAAGAAGTGCTCTTGCAACACCGTGACGGATTGCTCCAGCCTGTCCTGTGTATCCACCACCCTTAACATTAACGATTACATCGAATTTTCCTTCTGTGTCTGTTGCAGCTAATGGCTGGCGAACAACAACCTTTAATGTCTCAAGTCCGAAATACTCATCGATATCTCTTTTATTGATAGTAATTTTACCTGTTCCTGGTACTAAATATACTCTAGCAACAGATTTTTTTCTTCTACCTGTTCCGTAAAATTTTGCAGTAGCCATTGTAAAATCCTCCTTTTAACCTTTCTTAGAATTTCAGTTCAACTGGTTTCTGAGCCTGCTGTGCGTGCTCTGGTCCAGCATATACGTGAAGTTTCTTGATCATAGATCTTCCTAAAGGTCCCTTTGGAAGCATTCCTTTAACAGCAAGTTCGATAACTTTCTCTGGTTTCTTAGCCATCATCTCTGCTAATGTAGTCTCTTTCATTCCACCTACATATTCAGAGTGATTGTAATAAATCTTCTGATTCAGTTTCTTACCTGTTACATTAATCTTTTCTGCATTAACAACGATTACATAATCACCTGTATCAACGTGTGGTGTAAACTCCGGTTTGTTCTTTCCTCTTAAAACCTTAGCAACTTCTGATGCTAAACGTCCTAATGTATATTCCGAAGCGTCAACTACATACCATTTTCTTTCAATCTTATCTGGATTAGCCATATAAGTTTTCATTGTGGTTTACCTCCTGTGAATCATTAACATTTTCATGATAATATATCAGAATCAGCAAGATTCCGGGGCTTTGGCCTCTTACTGTTTCTCCTTTTGTCATACTTGCTTATTATATTATACTGTACCGTGTGTGTCAACTGTTTTTTGACATATTTTCCTTATATTTTTACTTATTTTCGTTGATCAAATGTACTTTTCCCGAGAATCTTCCCGTACATTTTTCATACTAAAATTTTAAATACTGTACACTATATGGTTTCAGTTCAAGCTGACCATTCATCGTAACCGTTTCCCCGGTCAGCAGATCTGCTGCCGTTCCATTCAGTTCTCCTGCATTGGCAGTGTATGGATAATCCGCAGCATTGATTGCAACGATCACTCGTTCTTTCTCTGAGCAGCGCTCGAATACCAGCTGATGATTCTGGATCACTACATTCTTATAAGCACCATTGCAAAGTGCATCACTTTCCTGGCGTACACGAATCAGTTTCTTAATAAACTCTGTCAGCTCATTTGGCTTCGGCTCTTCAAAACAAGGACGAAGCGCATAATCATTATCCGGTGCTTTCTCGCCCGGCTCTGCCCATTCACTTCCATAATACAGACACGGAATTCCCGGCATCCCCATGAGCAGTCCGTATGCCAGCGGAATATGCTTTTTATTGGTCAGGATACTTGCCAGTCTGGTAACATCATGATTATCCACGAATGTCATCAGATGCTTTCCTCTGTAAATACACCACTGGTCGCTTCCGAACTGACGATGCAGGGAATGTGCGATCTCGAACATATTCATGCAATTAAAGCTGGAATATAATCCCTTGTAACACTCATAGTTCGTACAACTGTGAAGCATCTCATCATTGACAATGATATTATAATCTCCGAATAATACTTCACCAATCAGCGCAAAGTCCGGTTTTAATTCCTGTGTATAAGAGCGGAGACGTCTCATGAAATTGTGATCCAGACTATAAGCCACATCCAGACGGAGACCGTCGATATCAAATTCGTCAATCCAGTATTTTACACATTCCATCAGATAATCTACGACTGCCGGATTCTGAAGGTTTAATTTGACCAGCTCAAAATGGCCTTCCCATCCTTCATACCAGAATCCGTCATTATAGCAGCTGTTGCCGTCAAAGCTGATATGGAACCAGTCTTTGTACGGTGAATCCCATTTCTTCTCCTGTACATCTTTAAATGCCCAGAAGCCTCGTCCCACATGGTTAAATACACCATCCAGTACAATTTTTACGTTATGTTTATGCAGATCTTCACAGACCTCTTTAAAATCTTCATTCGTTCCAAGCCTGCAGTCGATCGTCTTAAAATCTCTTGTATCATATCCATGATTGTCCGATTCAAAGATCGGATTTAACAGAATTGAATCTACTCCTAATGTCTGAAGATACTCAGACCAGTCCATAAGTTTGCGGATACGAGGAACACACACACCGTCATTGTGCACCGGTGCCCCACAGAATCCGATCGGATAAATCTGATAAAAAATACTATTGTAAGCCCACATTACTCATCCATCCTTTCTGTGTCTGCCATAAACTATGCTCCGGCAGATCACTTACTGTTCTATTATAGCACATTTCGTTCTTTAAAGACACAAAAGACACTGCCACTGGCAGTGCCTCTTGCATACTTCCCTATCTGAAAGACCTGCCGCTGGCAGGTTATTTCCTGTTATATATAATTTTCTCTCCCCGCATGAATATGTAGAACCATACAAACAGCAGCACACCTTTCAGAATACTCGAAATCGTAATACTCCACCAGATCCCGTTCAGCGCAAGTGTTGTATGAACCAGTATCAGCGCAAGCGGAATCCTGAGCGTCGTAAATACAATACTGATCACAGATGGCGGCACGGTCTTTCCATACCCCGAAAATGCACCTGCCGTCGTAATCTCAAGACTCATAAAAAGCTGCGATACACCAAGGATCCGAAGATAATCCACTCCAAGCGGAATTACATCTTTTTCTGTAATAAAAATCCGGAATACCGGAGCCGGACAGCATATTAATAATAGCGTACAGAAAATCCCCCATACAAATACTACTTTTAATGCGCTGACATATCCCTGATAGATCCGTCTCTTCTTACCTGCACCATGGTTCTGCGATGTAAATGAATTCACCGCTGCTGCAAAACCATCCGCTGTCATCCACGAAATTGATTCTATCTGTGAACCAACTTTCTGGACAGCCACCGCCGCATCTCCATATCCCGCGACCAGACGTGCAATGATCATCGATATTCCGGTAAACAGCATACTCTGAACAGACGTTGGAAAACCGATTCTGACAATTCCTTTCAGATGATGCAGATCCGGCTTCTTCAGATATCTTACATATTGAAAAAGTACGGTATCCTTCATCGCAAATATAAAAAACATAACTGTAACGATCATCTGCGCGATTACCGTAGCAATTGCTGCACCTGTCACTCGAAGAACCGGAAATGGTCCGATTCCAAAAATCAGAATCGGATCCAGGATGATATTAACAACCAGTCCGGTCGTTGTTGCCAGAAATACCGGCCTGCTGTTACCGATTGCCGTAAATAATCCGGTATACGTCTGATTTAAAAAGGAAAACAAGACAAGACCGCAAGTAATTTCAAGATAATATATGGCATCCCGGATCACCTGTGCCTGATTCAGATGGAAAAAATGAATCAGTGGTTTTGCCCCTAATATACAGACAAGTCCATAAATAATCCCCAAAGTCAACGTAAGCTGTAACGCGTTGGATGCATATTCTGCGGCCTCTTCACTATTAGATGCCCCAAGTGCATGTCCGACATTAACCTGTCCTCCCATTTTTGCAAGTGCGGCAAGTCCGTTGGAAAGCCACATATACATTCCTGCTGCCCCAACAGACGCTACCGCCGAACTTCCGATACGGCCGATCCAGATCATGTCGGTCATATTGTACGCCATCTGGATCAATGACGTCGCCATGATCGGGACAGCCAGTCTGGTAAGAGATGATAATACAGGTCCGTTTACCAAATCAATTTTCTTTTGCATGATTGGCTATACTCTTTTCAATACTTTCACGATCTCGCCCATATACATCGTATGATAATCCTTATCCGGATACCATTTCTCATCATTTTCCTTAACATCGAAACATTCCGGTTTCATATCCTGTGTATACTGAGTCTTGCATACGAAGATCAGATCTGCTTCTTCAACTGCAGTTGTTCCGTCTACCGCATATGGATGAAGGCCTGCTTCTTTCCATTTATCTTCTACGTCTTTTCCTGATACAGATCCGCATACGCTTAATGCTTTTCTGTAATCTTCTGACAGGAAAGAAAGCGTGTACATACCGGTCTCATCCATGAATTTCTTCGTGTATCTCTGTGGGCGGATATATGCAGTTGCGATATTCTTTCCCCACATGATTCCGACACCACCCCAGCTTGCTGTCATGGTGTTACTCTTTTTTTCATCTCCTGCTGTTACCAGCATCCACTCTTTTGAAATCTTTGTGAATGGGTTAAATTCCAGACTTTCAATTGCTACTTCTTTAAATGCCATTTCCATATCCTCCTTATCGTCTTTATGTACTCTCACAAAATTAAGTATGAAACAGTACCAAGAGTACATCTTTGCTTTTAGAATTACAGACAGTGAGTATTCACTGCCTGCAATTTTACTGTATTCTTTTATAATTATACTACTTTACTAACACTTTACGGAAGTTTTTCTTTCCTTTTTTCAGGACTACGCCGTCTCCGCTTAATGCTTCTCCTGCAAATGTCTGGAATACATCTGTAACCTTCTCACCATCTACAGATACTCCGCCCTGCTGCACTGCACGGCGTGCTTCTGACTTGGAAGCTGTCAGTCCTGATTTTACTAACATCGTCAGGATATCGATATTGCCATCTGTAAGGTCTTCTTCTGTCAGTTCTGTCTTTGGCATATCTGCTGCTGCACCTGTTGAGAATAATGCTTTTGCTGCCTCCTGTGCTTTCTGAGCTTCTTCTTCGCCGTGAACCAGTTTTGTGAGTTCGAATGCAAGAATCTCTTTTGCTGTGTTAAGCTGTGCTCCTTCCCAGCTGTCCATCTTGTCGATCTCTTCTAACGGAAGGAATGTCAGCATACGGATACATTTTAATACATCTGCATCTGCGACATTTCTCCAGTACTGATAGAATTCGAATGGAGATGTCTTGTTCGGATCAAGCCATACAGCACCACTCTGTGTCTTACCCATCTTTTTACCTTCTGAGTTCAGAAGCAGTGTGATCGTCATGGCAGAAGCGTCTTTTCCGAGTTTACGACGGATCAGCTCTGTACCCGCAAGCATGTTGCTCCACTGGTCGTCCCCGCCAAACTCAAGGTTACATCCGTATTTCTGGTATAACTCATAGAAGTCATATGCCTGCATGATCATGTAGTTGAACTCAAGAAAGCTGAGTCCTTTTTCCATTCTCTGCTTGTAGCACTCTGCTGTCAGCATACGGTTAACGGAGAAATGTGCTCCGACTTCACGTAATACTTCGATGTAGTTCAGTCCCATCAGCCAGTCAGCGTTATTAACCATCAGTGCTTTTCCATCTGAAAAATCGATAAATCGACTCATCTGTTTCTTAAAGCAGTCACAGTTGTGCTGGATTGTCTCCGGTGTCATCATCTGACGCATATCTGTTCTTCCGGATGGATCACCGATCATAGCTGTTCCTCCACCGATCAGTGCGATTGGTTTGTTCCCTGCTTCCTGTAGACGTTTCATCAGGCACAGTGCCATGAAATGTCCTACGTGAAGGCTGTCTGCTGTCGGGTCAAATCCGATGTAAAATGTAGCCTTTCCATTGTTGACCAAGTCTTTGATCCTGTCTTCGTCTGTTACCTGTGCGATCAGGCCTCTTGCAACGAGTTCTTCATAAATTCCCATTTTAAGATTCTCCTTTTATTTATCATAATTGATTGTTTACAGATTTCTTACACATAATAATACAAAAGTCCTTACCCAACATTACATTGGATAAGGACGATATTAACCGTGGTACCACCTTAATTCACTGATCACTTACGCTTTCAGCCTCATTCAGTCTGCGTGTTCACAGACCTTTGCACGATAACGTGTGCCTGACGTCACAGCCTACTTCCGGAAATACTTGTGAAATTAATATTCCACATTTTCATCCGTTTCGGTGTGCGGCTCCAAGATGTATTCGTTCTTCACTCTTTCATGCGCCTCTCATCAACCGGCAGCTTTCTGTATGGGTGTGTGGATCACTACTTCTTCTTTTCTAAGCCTTTGTGATATCTGTATATTATTTTTCTGTCTGTGTTAAAGACTAACTGATTTCGAGTATTTTGTCAATATGCTTTCGCTAATTATCTGCCAAAAACCGCATCAACTCTCCGGCAATAATTTCATTCCCACCTTCCGTCAGATGAATACCATCTGTCGTGATATTTTCATATCCGGCTCTTCCTGCTGCCGATATCATAAGATCCTGTAATTCCAGAAATTCCACATGATATCTTTCTGCAATTCTTTTCTCAATTGCTTCTGCCTGTCTGATTCCCGGAATCCAGTTCGCATACTTTCTTGGATAAGGAAAGATAAATGGTGCCATACAGATAATTCTTGCACGGGTTCTCTCCGTAAGTTCTCTTAGAACGGATTCATAGCCTGCTTCAAATTCCTGTTCTTCCAGACTTTTTCCTGTATTCATCATGACTCCGACATCATTACATCCGATCAGCAGGCTCACAATATCCGGCTGTCTTAAAATGCAGTCATGCTCTAACATACGCTTTACACCCTGGATTGTGAAACCGTCATGTCCACAATTCACAATGTCGTACTTTTTCCCTCCGCCGGTACTGTGATTCAGCTTTTTATCCACCATATCCACATAACCGTTCCCCAGTGGATTTTCAGAAAAGCAGTGCTCTGCGTCTGTAATGCTGTCACCTAAAAATATAATTTTCTTCATTTTTCCTATCTATTTTCCGTATTCGATTACATACGTTAATGCAAATCCACGAATTCTATTATAGCTCCCGGCCATCCTTAATTACCATTTTAAGATCCAGATTCCCATCTAATAATACGATATTCGCTTTTTTTCCCGGTGCGATCGAACCATATGTATCTTCAATTCCAAGACTCTTAGCCGGATTGATCGTTGCACATGCTACAGCCGTCTCAAGCGGGATCTCCATCTTCTTAACTACCGTACGCATACAGTCTGCAAGGTTTGTAACAGATCCTGCAAGTGCTCCATCGGATACCAGTGTTGCATGATTACCGACTACTTTTACATCCAATCCACCAAGTGTATACTGTCCGTCCGGCATTCCGGTCGCACGCATACTGTCACTGATCAGGATCATACGGTCTGCTCCCATCATCTTGAACGCTGCTCTCACCATCGATGGATGGATATGTACACCGTCACAGATAATCTCTGCCATTACATGTGCACTGTCGGACACTGCTCCTACAACACCCGGTTCACGGTGAGTGAATGCAGGCATCGCATTAAAGAGATGTACGGCATGATTTGCTCCGGCATCGAATGCTGCTTTCGCATGTGCATAATCCGCATTGGTATGTGCAAGCGAAATGTTCACTTTATCTTTCATTGCTTCTACAAATGCAACTGCGTCCTCGCTTTCTTCCGGCGCAAGTCCTACAAACTTCACAAGTCCTTCCGAAGCATCAAGGAATCTCTGACAAATGGCCGTATCACAAGGCATGATATTTCTTTCATCCTGCGCTCCTTTTTTCACCGGGCTGATGAACGGGCCTTCCATGTTCACGCCTACAAGATCCGCTCCCTTCGGATTCTGTTCTTTTTTGTATTCTGCTGCTGTTCTTAAGATATCTTCCAGTTCTTCTACCGGAAGTGTCATCGTTGCCGGTGCGATTGTTGTAACACCCACAGAAGCCTCATATTTTGCAATATTTTCAATAGCCTCTTTACTGTTATCACAGAAGTCATCTCCCATACACCCGTGGAAATGCAGATCGATCAGTCCCGGAATTGCGTATGCCCCCTGTCCGTCAATGACTTCTTCCCCCAGCATATCCGGTACGTTTTCTGTCGTGTAAATGCTTTCGATTTTGTCATCGTGAACAACAATGCCACCTGCTGTAAATTTTTTGTCTTCTGTATAGACAATTACATTTTTGATTATCATTTTATATATCCTCCATTTTATTTTTTCCCAACATACCTCTTAACATTCTAAAAACTCCTGTGCATCCCTTCTCCTTCTTCCAGTGCACGCAGTGTATTATCATGCAGAACTTCTTTTTCATATTTATCCTGTTCCAAATAGTAAGAATAGATAATATCAAGCATGACCAGAATCGGGAACTGCGGTGAGATTACATTCCCATGATTCAGGTGTCTGAGTGATGGAATCAGAACAACTTCTGTGCAGAACTGCTCGAAGCCACCCCGGTTGTTCGCCGTAAAAAGAATCGTTTTCGCACCTTTCCGATATGCTTCTTTCAGAAGAAACAAGACCTCTTCCTTGGATCCGCTGATACTGATTCCGAATACGAGGCTTCTTCTGTCCTGGAATACCGCCTGCATACGCATCATATCTCTTTCTACCAGCGAATCAATATCCACACCAATTCGCATAAAACGCAGTTCCATCTCTCTTGCCGCCAGACCAGAACTTCCGGTTCCGCACACGAACACACGCTCCGCCTGATTCAGATATCTGCTGATCCTTGCAATCTGCGCCTCATCCACCAGACTGTAAGTCTTATTCAGAAGTTCCTGATACGCATTCAGGATCATTCGCGTATTACCGGTAATGGATTCCTGCTTTTCTACAAATGTCTCTTCATACTGATAGATGAATTCTCTGTATCCGCGATATCCGCATTTCTTCGCAAATCTGGATAACGACGCTTCTGATACGAAGAGTCTCTCGGAAATGGATTTTGATGAAAAATCCACTTTCTTTCTGTTTTGTATAAAAAAATCTGCGATATTCCGTTCCACTGTCGTAAATTTATCATAATTCGATTCTATAATCGGAACGACTGATTTTACATAATATTCCATATCTTACTATTCCTGCTTCTTTATTTTATAACTCCAGACTATGCATGTCTTCCCTGAAAATGATAGAATGCGCCTAACATACCGGCATTGTTCTGGTTTTTGGCAAATGCGATACTTGTATGCTCCCACATACTGGACACCAGGTATTTTTCCACTGCTTTTTCAATCTTGTCCTTCAGGAATGCTTCCTGCGCCATGATTCCGCCGCCAAGTACGACAACTTCCGGATTCACTACATAGCAGATATTGGCAATACCTTTCCCAAGTACATCCGTCATCTCATCAATTGCACGGTTACAGATCTTATCACCTTTTTTTGCCTCTTCAAAAATGTGATATCCGCTCCAATTTTCTGCCGGTTCTTCCTTCCATGCAGCAACCTTCTTCGTCAGAATACTGGCTGCTCCGAGTGTCTGGAAATCGCTGTCATCCATATGCATATATCCGACTTCACATGCGCTGTTACTGAATCCGTGGAACACCTCGCCATTCAGCAAAATACAGCCGCCGATTCCGGTTCCGATCGTCAGCATCACAGCCGCCTTACTTCCTGCCGCCGCTCCTGCTTTGTACTCAGCAAGTCCCGCACAATTCACATCATTTTCCACTTCACATGGAATTCCGAATCGTTCTTCTACCGTCTTTTTGAATGCCGTTCCGATATAATTCGGGATCAGCGGTGCCGAATAGAAGATTTCCCCTTTCTCAATGTCAACCATACCGGCTGTAGAAATACACACACCTGCGTCTGCCTCTTCTTTTAATGCTTCTACGATACCGATGACTTTATCAAGGATCGCCGGTCCGCCTTTCTGCGCTTCTGTCTTCATTTCTTTCTTTAACAATACTTCTGCATCTTCGCTCACAATACCATATTTGATTGCTGTGCCGCCGATGTCAATACTAATATATTTTTTCATCTCTGCTTTGCCTCTTTCATTTTCCTTCATTATACTCGTTCAGCCAGAAAAGGGCAAACCGTTCTTTTATGGTTTGCCCTCGACTTTTTCTGATTAAATCTTTACTTTAAATATTGCCTTTTTAATGGTTTCCGGTTCCTGAACCTGAACCGCTGTTCTGTGTCCGTCACTCGGATAACAGATCAGGAAATCTCCATCTGTCAGGACTACGGAAGAATTCTTTTCCCCATCCATCGGAAGAAAATCATCTTTTTCCACAAAATCTTTTAATTCCATATTCTGAATGAAGTTCAGATCGATCTGTTCATTTCCATGGATCATTACATGGACGTCCAGATAATTTTTATGTGCTTCCCAGAAACGTTCTTCCGGTGTTGTTGTTGTATATTCTACGATATTGACAAACAGTCTGTCACCATCGATTTCATGACTTCCCTTTTCATAAGAAGCAAGGTCGTGTGTCTTTGCATATTCAAAGCACTCTTTTACCTGTTCTTCTAAGAATGGGAATTCTGATAAATTATTGATATTTCCAAAAATCACGAAAATCGTCACTCCTTCTTAGTTTTTGTAAATGGTTGTGTTAGGAGCAGGTACGGAATTGTCTCCTTTTGCCTTTCTCCAGATGATACTTGCCGGGATACCAATTACCAGTGATACTACAATTGAGATGATTGAGTATGACCAGATTGATACGTGATCAGCAGGTACGAAGTATTTGATGTATGCCATTACGCCTGATGCAACGATGAATGCACATACTGCACCAAATGTATTGGCAACCTTTGTAAATGCTCCAAGGATAAATGTTCCGATCAGGATACCAAGTACCAGTCCCATGAATCCATTGAACCATTCGTATGCAGATTTTACTCCGCCATTAGCCAGTACCATAGCAACTACGATTGCGAAGATACCGACGATCAGAGATACATACTGTCCGATCTTTGTCTGTTTCTCAAAGCTTAATTCTTTCTTAGAAAGTCTTG
>OFMF01001713.1_pt1 | contig 15984 bp, 12 predicted proteins | sample 1541771 | NCBI WGS metagenome assembly OFMF01 (sample SAMN04209235, study PRJEB22552) | human gut metagenome | biome: gut; material: feces | host: Homo sapiens | place: USA: Oklahoma
GAGAATTTGTGGCAATTGTCGGTCCATCCGGATGCGGCAAGTCCACACTGCTCTCCCTGATTGCCGGACTCCTAAAACCGGAAGAGGGAGAAATCCTGCTGAATGGAAAATCCTTAAAAGAAAGTGCAACCAACATCGGCTATATGCTGCAGCATGATCATCTGTTTGAATGGAGGACGATTTATCACAATATTCTCCTCGGCCTAGAGATCCAACATTCTCTGACCGCCGCTGCCAAAACTCATGCCCGAGAATTATTAAAGACCTACGGCCTGGAAAAATTTGCTGACTCACATCCCTCGGAACTTTCTGGCGGAATGCGCCAGAGAGCCGCTCTCATCCGCACTTTAATCCTGGAACCAGATCTTTTGCTTCTGGATGAACCATTTTCTGCTCTGGATTATCAGACACGACTTTCCGTAGGAGATGACATCGGACAGATCATACGAAACTCCGGGCGAACTGCTGTTTTAGTCACACACGATCTCTCAGAAGCCGTCAGTCTCGCTGACACCATCCTCATTCTGAGCAAACGGCCGGCGTCTGTTGGGCGCATTGTTCCTGTTTCCTTTTCGCTGTCTTCTGATACCCCGCTCAAGCGCCGCAACACTCCGGAATTTAAGACATATTTCAATATTTTATGGAAGGAGCTAAATCAAAATGCCTGAACTTTCTGCAGCACAAAAACATTACCTGAATCTTCAAAAACGACATCGGCAAATTGTCCGGCTTTCAAGACTGCTGATTTTACTTTTCTTTCTCGGACTCTGGGAGTTCACCTCCCGCACCGGGATCATTGACTCCTTTGTTTTCAGCAGCCCTTCCAAAATCGTGCGATGCTTTTGGAATATGGTTCTGGACAAAAGTATTTTTCAGCACCTTTGGAGTACTCTTTACGAAACCATCCTGAGCTTTCTGCTGGTCACCTTCTTTAGTGTTCTGACCGCAATTTTCTTATGGTACAGTAAAAAATCATCTGAAATTCTGGATCCTTACCTGGTCGTACTAAACAGTCTTCCCAAATCTGCGTTGGCACCTCTGCTCATCGTCTGGCTCGGTGCAAACCAGAAAACCATCATCATTGCCGGAATGTCCGTTGCCATCTTCGGAAGTATCTTAACATTGTACACCAATTTCACCTCCATTGATGAAGAAAAAATCAAATTGATCTATACACTCCATGGAACCAGGCGCCATGCACTGATGAAAGTAGTCCTCCCCGGTTCTATTCCCGCCATCATCAGTAATATGAAAGTCAACATCGGACTGTGCCTGGTAGGTGTGATCATCGGAGAATTTTTAGCAGCCAGAAAAGGGCTTGGATATCTGATTATCTACTCCAGCCAAGTCTTTAAAATGGATTGGTTGCTGATGTCCATTGTTCTTTTATGCATCATGGCAATGGGGTTATATGCGCTCATTCACTGGATTGAAAAATGGTGTCTGAAAATCCTTTTCTATTTTTAATTCATCTGGTACAATTTATACATGATTCGGTTTCCCCTTGGAAACTTTCTATGTAGTTTTAAAAATGTAAAGGAGAGATGAACAATTATGAGCAGACTGGAACTATCCACTCCAACCCAAGCACAGCTCGTAGTCGAAGGTCTGTATAAAGACCTGGAACGTAGGATTGAATCCAGCCCTCCCGGACTGTGCCCGGTTGATTTATCACGCGCATTTCTAGATCTTTGTCATGCACAGACCTGTGGAAAATGCGTTCCTTGCCGCATCGGGCTGGGACAGCTGAGTCACTTTATTACCGATGTTTTAGACGGAAAATCCACTTTAGAGACGCTAGATGTAATGGAAGAGCTGGCACGCTCCATTATGAATTCTGCCGATTGTGCCATTGGATATGAAGCAGCCCACATGGTTTACAAAGGTCTGATCGGATACCGGGAAGATTACGAAGAACATATCCGTCAGGGACGCTGCACCTGCACTTATCATCAGCCGGTTCCCTGTGTTTCTTTATGTCCGGCAGAAGTAGATATCCCGGGATATATTGCACTGGTCGGAGAAGGACGCTATGCGGATGCCATTCGCCTGATCCGAAAAGACAACCCATTTCCTACCTCCTGCGGATTTATTTGTGAACATCCATGCGAAGCGCGTTGCCGCCGTAATATGGTGGATGATAAGATCAACATCCGGGGATTAAAACGGGTAGCTTCCGATTTTGCAGGAATCGTCCCACCTCCTACATGTGCAAAATCCACTGGAAAACGGGTGGCTATCGTAGGAGGCGGTCCCTGCGGTTTGAGCAGCGCCTACTATCTGCAGCTTATGGGACATCAGACCACGGTTTATGAGATGCTCCCTCAGCTTGGAGGTATGCTCCGTTATGGTATTCCAAACTACCGGCTACCAAAAGAAGAACTGGATCACGATATCCAAGCTATCCTAGATACTGGTGTGGAAGTACGGTACAACGAACGGATCGGCGATCAGATCACCATCCAGCAGCTCCGGGATGAATACGATGCCGTGCTGATCTCCATTGGTGCAAGTACCGATAAAAAAATGGGAATCGAAGGCGAACAGGCAGAAAGTGTCGTTTCTGCCGTACATTTTCTGCGGGAAGTCGGACTTGGAAACAAGCCGAACTTAACCGGACAGGAAGTTGCCGTGATCGGAGGCGGAAATGTTTCCATGGATGCAGTCCGCACAGCGATCCGTCTTGGGGCTAAGAAAGTCAGCCTCATATACCGACGCCGGATCGCCGACATGACTGCCCTTCCCGAAGAAATCGAAGGAGCCATTGCAGAAGGTGTGGAAGTCCAGGTTTTAAAAGCACCTTCTCGTATTGAGACCGATCAAAACGGACATCTGAAAGGGATGTACGTCACTCCGCAGATGGTCAGCCAGATCAAAGACGGACGTGCAAGTATCCGCCCCACCGGAGAAGCGGATCTTTTTATTCCCTGTACAACATTGATCGTTGCCATTGGCCAGGATATCGAGTCCAGACACTTTGAACAGGCTGGTTTTTCCGTTATGCGCGGCCGTCTGATGTCTGAAAAGAATGCCGGTTTTGAAAACATCCCAGGTGTATTCACCGGTGGAGACTGTGCAACCGGACCCTCTTCTGTCATTCGTGCCATTGCAGCAGCCAAAGTCATTGCAGCCAATATTGACGAATATCTGGGATATCACCACATCATCACTGCAGATGTTGAAATTCCAAAACCTCGTCTGGATGACCGCACTCCATGCGGAAGAGTCAATATGACCGAACGGGAAGTCTGTGAACGAATCCACGATTTTGAAGGAGTTGAACACTGTATGACCGAGCAGGAAGCCAAACAGGAAGCAGACCGCTGTCTGCGCTGTGATCACTTCGGATTTGGAGTCTTTAAAGGAGGGCGCAACACATTATGGTAACTCTTACAATTGATCAAAAACATATACAGGTGGCTGAAGGAACGACTATCCTGGAAGCCGCAGAACAAAACGGAATCCCGATTCCAAGACTTTGCTATCTAAAAGAAATCAATGAAATCGGTGCATGCCGTATCTGTTGTGTAGAAGTAGAAGGCAAAGAAAAACTGATCACTTCCTGCAATAATCTTGTAGAAGATGGAATGGTCATTTATACAAACAGTCCAAAGGTTCGTATGAACCGGCGCAACATGATCGAACTGATCCTGTCTCAGCATGACTGCCGCTGTGCATCCTGCGTCAGAAGCGGCAACTGTTCTCTGCAAAAAATTGCCAATGACTTAAATGTCATCGACACACCGTTTCACCTGGACATTGAACGCATCCCGTGGAATCAGAATTTCCCACTGATCCGTGATTCTGCAAAATGTATCAAATGCATGCGCTGCATCCAAATCTGCGATAAAGTACAGAGTCTGAACGTATGGGACGTAGAAAGCACCGGTTCCCGCACCACGGTTCATGTGTCAAAAAACCGAAAAATTGAAGAAGCTGACTGCTCACTCTGCGGACAGTGTATTACCCACTGTCCAACCGGAGCTCTCAGAGAACGGGATGATACTACAAAGGCATGGAGAGCCATTGACAATCCGAAAAAGATCACGGTTGTCCAGGTCGCACCTGCTGTCCGTACTGCCTGGGGTGAAACTCTTGGTCTGGACAGACAGGAAGCAACCATGGGCAAGATCACCGATGCTTTAAAACGCCTGGGATTTGATTATGTGTTTGACACTTCCTTTTCTGCAGACCTGACAATCATGGAAGAAGCCCATGAATTCATCCAGCGCTTCACCGCCGGAGAATGTAACGAACGACCGATGTTTACTTCCTGCTGTCCGGGATGGGTTCGCTTTCTCAAGTCCCAATACCCACATCTCGTAAGACAACTGTCCTCTGCAAAATCTCCGCAGCAAATGTTCGGAGCTGCTATGAAGACCTATTTTGCAAAATCCATTGATGCGGATCCGAACGATATCTGTACTGTTTCCATTATGCCTTGTCTGGCCAAAAAAGGAGAGCAGAACATGGAGCTTTTCTATGAGGAATATGCCGGACATGATATCGATATTGTGCTGACAACCAGAGAGCTGACACGCATGATCCGCGCAACTCACATCGAACCGACAACCTTACAGGATGTTCCATGTGACGAGTTGATGCGGGATGCATCCGGTGCAGGTGTGATCTTTGGCGCTACAGGCGGGGTCATGGAAGCTGCGCTGAGGACTTCCTACTTCTTGATTACCGGTAAAAATCCCGATGCAGATGCCTTCCATGCTGTCAGACGTACAAGAGAAGATGAATTCACCATGACCGCAGAAATTCCGATAGGAGATCTGGTTGTCAAAACTGCCATCGTCAGCGGTCTTAGAAATGCGCGTCGCCTGATCGAGCGCATGGAGCGCGGAGAAGCACATTATGATTTTGTGGAAGTCATGGCCTGTCCGGGAGGATGTGTAGGCGGCGGAGGTCAGCCGATCCACGACAGTGAAGAACTTGCTCTAACCAGAAGTCAGAACCTTTATTTCCTGGATGCTTCCAACGAACTTCGCTTCTGCCATGAAAATCCAGATATTCAAAAGCTCTATCAAGACTTTATGGAAGCTCCACTTTCCCATAAGGCTCATATGCTGTTACATACCGACCACAATATATGGGAGATGCCAAAGAGAAAATAAGAAAAAAATGTACCGAGACAGTATTCTCTCTTCTGTCTCGGTACATTTTTTATTTGTTTGTCCTTCGAATCCTTACCTTATACTGTTGCTCTTCGCACAAACCATATTTCTCTTTAAAATTTGCCTCATTTGATGCAATCGTAACAAATAAAGCCAAATCTTGAAACAAAACATCTTCTCCTTTTGGCACATACCCAAACGATCTTTCATACAAAATTTCTTTGTCTAAAATCACCCGCTTGGCATCCGAAACAGAAACTCTCAATCGTTCTCCCAATTGAAAGCCTGCCTGCACAAATTCTTCATTACGTACAGAAACTTCCGCACTCCCAAACGGATCATATCCTTGTATCATTGCTTTCACATCACCGGTAGTGACTTCTGCATGATGGAGTTCGTGCAATATAATTTCCTCCACTGGATACTCTGGTCCGACCTCTTCATATGTAATCTTTCCTGCTGCCAGTTTTGCCGCACAATACGCGAATAAGTCTCTCCCGTGAAACACACTGACATTTTTGGTTTTTTGATATCGATTTGTTTTCTCATCAATTTCCCGGATTTCTTCTACTCCTATCATATCGTGAAGAAATGTCAATGTTCCATTATCTGGAGTTACCACATAACTTCCATTTTTCAATTTTGCCACGCTTGCCCGTCTGCTCGTTCCAACCCCTGGATCTACCACTGACACAAAAACAGTCCCTGAGGGCCAGCATGGCACCGTATATTGCAGGCAATACGATGCTTCTCGAATCTGGAACGCCGGAATCTGATGCGTAATATCGTAAGTCTCTAATTGTGGATCGATCATCTTGCAAATGCCATGCATGCACGCTACAAGTCCTGAATCAATTCCAAAATCAGATTGCATAACAATTGCTGGTTTCATACTTCTTTCCTCTTCTATTTTTCAATTTCCATTGTCCAGTCTGATCCTGCCAAAACACCATATTTCTCCGACATATTCTCACAATTAATTGCAATCTGTATCTGAAGTGTCTCACTGACCATGAGCAATGGCTCTCCAACCGCTACATATCCAAACGAACGACAAAACGGAACATTATCCTCAAATACCGGGGCTTCCTTTCCTCTTTGCAAAATTCGAACCTTGACAGTATCTCCATATGCGATTCCCTCCTGCTCAAACACTTCTGCCGGAATATTGGAGCAGATCAGACCAAAATGATAATCCGCATTGTCAAGCATTCCCGTTATACGATTTCCTTCCACTTTATATGGGATCAACTCATGCTCCACGATTTCTTCTACAGGATAGGCTTCCCCCACTTCCTCATACGTGATGATTCCAGCCGCAAGTTTCGCTGCGCAATATGCAAACAAATCTCTTCCGTGAAAAATGTGACATTTTTCTGTACTTTTTAATCGGTTGCGCTCTTCATCAATGACACGGACTTCCTCAATTCCCACATACTGATTCACATGCGTCAGTGTTCCATTATCCGGAGTTACTACATAACTTCCATTTTTCAGTTTTGCAACACACGCACGACGATCTGTTCCTACCCCTGGATCTACAACAGATACAAATACGGTTCCTGCCGGCCAGAAATCCACCACATAACTCAATGCTGTAGATGCCTGATAGGTATCAAAATTTTTGATTTCATGTGTATTATCGAATACTCTCAATTCAGGATCCACCATCATGCACACTCCCTGCATTGTACATACGGAAATATCCTTTGTAAAATCTGTCTGCATTACCACTGCTGCTTTCTTTGTACTCATTTTTTAATTCTCCTTTCCATTTTCTGCCACTAACATTTCAAACCCTTTGGTAGAATAGGGCTTTCCTATCCGTTTATTTTCCAGAGCTTCTCTCAGGCAGTTCATTCTCTTATCCTGTAACGGTGTAAATGCCATAACGAGACCTGCAATCAAAACACAGATTCCCGGAATAATTGTAAACATAGCTTCTATCATTCCCAATGCCTGTGGATTCTGAATAGATTGAGATGCATCAAATCCACTGGACGAAAGTAAAACTCCCTGTACAGCTGCAGCTGCCGCACCCCCAAGTTTTAACAAGAAAGAATAGTAAGACATAATGATTCCATCTCGCTTTTTCCCTCTGTTAAACTCATCATAATCTACCACATCATACAGGAAATTAAAAATACACATCCAATATGCACATGTTCCAACGCCTACCAGGATCACATAAATACATCCCACGATCACATTTGGTATCCCTGTAAATTTCACGAGCACCATAGCAATCCCGCTAAATGCCATGCATCCCACGAACACTTTATTTTTGCTGAATACCGCAACGCTTTTGGTCACAAATGGAACAAATACAATTGATACGATTGTCATAGCGGTAAACATATAAGATGCCTGTGTTTCTCCCATTCCCATATTATAAGTTACATAATATAACAAACTGGAATTAAACAATGTCATATATACATTCGTCATAAGCGCACACAGGATTACCAGAACATAGGGCTTCATTTTCATCAGACTGAGAATGTTTTTTAGAAAACCTCTGACATTAATATTTTCTGTCTCAATTACCTCTTCCTCAGATTCTTTTCCTGCCGTAAATTTCCACATCAGGAAAATCGTTGAAACAGCAATTGCCGCCACCAGAATTCCCACTGTAAACCAGGATTTTTCCTGACTTACTCCTGCATCCAACATTTTCCCCACAATAAATGTAGGTACAGAACTTGCACAAAAAGTTCCTACATACCCCAATACCTCTCGAAATGCAGACAACTTCACTCTTTCGCTGTCTACATCTGTAATGACTGCTCCAAAGGAATAAAATGGTATGTTGAATGCTGTGTATGCGGTCCAAAATACAAGTACTAAAATCAAATAGTAAATATTCTTGCTTGTCTGCGGCAAATCTACATTCAAAAACATTAATACAATTGATGCTCCCAGTGGAATCAATGACCGTAAAATCCACGGTCTCCTCTTTCCATGCTTATTTTTAGAATGATCGATCACATATCCTATGATTGGATCTGTAATCGCATCCCATACAATTGCAACCGAAATAATTGTACCTGCGACAGCCGGGCTTACACCTGCGACTGTAGTCATAAAAAACGAAAAAAATGACAGTACAAAATTATATGACGCACAATCTCCAATCGACCCTATTGTATACCCAAAAATATCTTTTGTTTTTAACTTCTTTCCCATCTCACTTCTCCTAAACTTTTGCAATGCCCCATCTTCCATATTTCTCGAATCCCAGCTCTTCAAAAATGGAATACTGCTCTTTTTCTGGTGAAAAAATACAAGGAATTTTTCCCTGTCTGCGAATTTCTTCACACAATGTATGCAAGATCTCTTTTGCATACCCTTTTTTTCTCATATCCTGTGCGACACAAATCCCTCCCATCATACAAGTCTGATCGGTTGTCGCTGCACTGTTCCCATGAGCTATGATCTCTCCTTCTTTTTCCATAATAATATGGAACCCTTCTTTTCCACAAATTCTGTTTTCAATCATCCCCTTTTCTGCATAAAGTGCTCTCATCTCCGGAAATGTCATCAAAAACTCATAAATTCGTTCGATATCTTTTTTCTCTGCTCTGCGTATCTCCCCTACTTTTTTTTCTAACGATTTCATGTTTTGATGTACATACAACGTATTATATATAATCTCCCATTTCCGATCCACACATCTCATAACTTGTTCAACATTTTCACCTTTTCCCATTACTGTTGTAATTTCAGAGGTTACCAGTTCTGCAATCTTTTTACACTCTGGTTTTTCTATAAACTCTGAAAGAATCAGGTTGTTGTAATATCTCAAAACAACACCCTCACATATTCCTTCTTTTTCCTGCATATAGACCTGTTGAAATTCATGTTCAAATCCATAACACTCCAGATCAGAAAGTAAAAATGTATGATATACAGGCTCTGCCTTTAAATACTGCACAATTTTCTCCCTGTCCGCTTCACTACACTGTCTGATATTCTTTCCCTCCTTACTTGTTCAACATGTTTAACTTGTCTAAAGTTTACCATCCCATCAAACGCATGTCAATATGTTTTAAAGTATCTTGTCTGCAATTGTCAAACAAGATCACCTGTGTTAAAATAATTCTGTAACAACTAAGGAGGTGTTCATATGAAAACAAAATTACACCATCAAAGTATTCCTGCATATCTCGATGTTTACAATTCCCTATATACAGATATCGTAACTGGAATTTATCCCCCCGGCGAGCATCTTCCCGGCGAAACATCTCTAGCCGAAAAATATGGCGTAAGTCGAAATACACTCCGGCAGGCATTGGCAATTTTAAACGAAGACGGCATGATTATCAAATCCCAGGGGAAAGGAACTGTGATTGCTCCTCAGATCAAACAAAACACAGATGAAAAAATTCCGAACCCTATGTTGGCATTAAGCAGACACACTGTTACAGATACAGTTCTTTCTTATAATTACGCTGCTCCAACAGACATTGCCCGAGACAAACTACTTCTTTCTTCCAGCGATGTTGTGCTTGCCTGCAATTGTGTTTTTAAATCTCATACAACTGTCTTGGGTTATTCTTTTACACAAGTTCCAATGCTTTTTTTTAATGAATTAGAACTATCCACTTCAGACTCGAACTCTATAAAGGAAGTAATTTTAGATCGCTTATTTCAATATTCGGATCGCATCGACATGACCTTTAAATTGATTTATGCAAACGATATGGAAATTGAACTTTTAAACGTTCCTGTGATGACTCCTTTGATTCTAACTGAAGCAATTCATTATAATAAAGCCAATGAACCATTTGCCCGAAATAAATTTTACTTTCTTCCTGAACATTATCACCTTGAATTTTCTTACAAGAAATAAACTCCATAAAACAAGAAAGAGAGCACTGCTCCGCAAGGAATCATTCCCGACGGAGCAACGCTCTCTTTCTATTTCACTATTCTTCTTTTTCCAATGCCTGTATCAATTTTTCCACATGCTCTTCTTTCGTATCCCAGGAAGTCACTATACGCACTGCGGTATGTGTCTCATCAATTTTTTCCCAGACCGTAAATTCAAATTCCCGTTCCAGCTTTTCCAACAGATGATCTTCCAGAATCGGAAAAATCTGATTGGTCTGATTCTCAACAAACAACTCGATTTTCTGACTTTTCAGACATGTACGGATTTTCTCCGCCATCCGGTTTGCATGTTCTGCCAGACGGTAAAATGCTCCATTTTCAAACAACCCAAGAAACTGAATACCCAAAAGCCACCCTTTTGCCAACATTGCGCCGTTCTGTTTAATCATATAACGAAAATCTCTGTCAATATCCGGATTCAGGATCACAACAGCTTCTCCAAACAATGCTCCGTTTTTTGTTCCACCTATGTAAAATACATCACATAATTCTGCAATATCGCTCATACTGCAGTCATTTCCAGAGCAGGTCAGAGCACTTCCCAGCCTTGCACCATCTAAAAACAACTTCAAATGATATTTCTGACAAATATCAGAAATTTCTGTAAGCTCCCTTTTGGAATAAATTGTTCCAAGCTCTGTAGCATTCGAAATGTACACCATCGCTGGTTTTACCATATGCTCATCTGTATGTGTAAGAACTGCCTGTTCGATTGCACAAGACGTAAGTTTCCCATCCTCCGCTTCCACAGCAATGACCTTATGCCCGCTGTTTTCTATCGCTCCCGTCTCATGAACATTGATATGTCCTGTTTTAGCCGCGATCACTGCCTCATAAGGTCTAAGTGCTGCCGCAATCACCGTTCTGTTTGTCTGGGTTCCTCCTACCAGAAAATGGATAGATGCTTCTCTCATTTCCATTTCCTGATAAATACATTCTTTCGCTTCTTCACACAAAGAATCTAGGCCATATCCTGTATGTTGAGCATGATTTTCTTCGCTCATCCGCCTTAAGATTTCCTCGCATGCTCCCTCACTGTAATCATTCATAAAAGAAATTCTGTTGTCCATCTTCTATCTCTCACACTCCTAAAACATCGTAATATATCCCTGTACGAAGATAAACAATACGATCAAAGGCAGGATATACGATACATAAATTTTTGACCATTTTGGGAACCGGATTCCCTGTCCGCTGTTCGCTTCCTCTGTAAACTTCTTCCATCCCCATCCATACCGGCTGGTGCAGAACAGAAGATAAATCAGACTTCCAAGCGGAAGCAGATTGTTGCTTACCAGGAAATCTTCAAAATCCAAAATATTTTTTCCTGCGCCCAAAGGAGAAATCCCACTCCATACATTAAATCCGAGAATACATGGAACAGATAAAACCAGGATTGCGATCAGATTGCAGATTACAGATTTTCTCCTGCTGCATCCGGTCAGCTCCATGGCAAATGTAATGATATTTTCAAATACGGCAATGATCGTAGATGCCGCTGCAAAGAACATACACAGGAAGAACAGAGTTCCCCAGATTCTTCCGCCGCTCATTGCATTAAAAATATTCGGCAGTGTGATAAAGATCAGACTTGGTCCCTGTCCCGGGTTCACTCCGAACGCAAAGCATGCCGGAAAAATGATCATCCCCGCGATCAGCGCCACGCAGGTATCCAGAATCGTAACACAGATTGCCTCCCCTGTCAGCGCCCGTTTCTTATCAATATAGCTTCCAAAGATCGCAATCGCTCCAATCCCAAGACTCAGCGTAAAGAAGGACTGTCCCATGGCTGCATAAACGACTTCAAATACGCCTGCTTCTTTCACCTTATCGAAATCCGGCAGTAAATAGAAACGAATTCCCTCTCCTGCATTCGGAAGCGTGGCAGAACGTACTGCTAAAATGATCATCAGAGCAAGCAGCAGAATCATCATCACCTTTGTGATCTTCTCCACTCCTTTCTGAAGCCCCATGCTGCAGATTGCAAAACACAGGATTACAACGATTGCCATACACACAAACATCAATCCCGGTCTCGCTGTCAGATTTGCAAACTCCGCTTCAATCCCTTTTGCGTCAAGTCCCTCAAACTGCCCTGCCGCCATTTTCACAAAATACAAAATCATCCATCCGCCAATCGTGGTATAAAACATCATCAGCAGATAATTTCCTGCCATCCCGAAATATTTATACCAGTGCCACCTGGTCCCCTCTGGTTCCAGCTTATCAAAGGAAAGCGCAATACTTGCCTGACTCGCACGCCCTACCGAGAACTCCATGACCATGATCGGAAGTCCCAGTGTTAACAGGAAAAACAGGTAGATCAGTACAAATGCCGCACCCCCGTATTGTCCGGTAATATATGGAAATCTCCATACATTTCCAAGCCCGATGGCACACCCTGCTGAAATCAGGATAAATCCAAGCCTTGAGCCAAATTTTTCTCTCTTCATCTCTCTCATCCTCTCTCACTTATTCAACGTTTATCTTACGTGATATCACATTTACTTGTCAAGAAAATCCGATGCTGTCTGACAGAACGCATCCTTCGCATTTGCGATCATATTAAATGTCATCTGTGCCATTTCTTCCGGTGATTTTTCTTCCCCTTCATTGAGCCACACTTTCACAAGCCCAAGACATCCACTCAGACAAAACGCGTAAAAATATTTGAGATCCTCTTTCTTACCCGGAAACATCTTCTCCAGCGTCCCCCTGCTGTTCTCTTTGATGATCCGCTCAATGCGGTGGATAAATCCCATATCTCCGTTGGGACCGATCAGCGCTTTACTGATCTCCCGCTCTTCATCTAATACACGAAACATATCTTCTATAAAATAAAACGCATTTTCATTGCCGGATACGATCGGATGCTCTTCGATCGCTCTTTTGATCTGCGCTTCCATATTCTCTTCGATTTCTCTCAAAAGGTCCTGAATGTCTTTAAAATGAAGGTAAAATGTGGAACGATTGATATCCACTTCTTCTACCAGCTCTTTGACTGTAATCTGATTCACGCTTTTTTCCTTCATCAGCGCTGCAAGTCCTTTTTTTAACTGCCTTCTCGTTTTAATGACTCTTCTGTCTACTTTTTTCTCCATTTGTTAACCCTCATTTCCATAATATACTCATCTTTGTTGTAATTTCTTATAATAAATCCATCCTGCAATATCTGCCAGAATCCATCCGATCGGAACTGCACTCCAGATTCCTGACACCCCAATCTGCGGAACTGCTGACAATACATATGCCAGTACTACCCGTGTCCCCAAAGAGATCACAGTCAGCACAACCGACATGCCCGGTTTTCTGACCGCCCGGTAATATCCATAAAACAAAAACAGGAATCCGATTCCAAAATAAAACACACCTTCAATCCGCAAGTATTGAATTCCAACTGCCAGAATTTCTGTTTCGTATGGTTGGACAAAAATCAAAAGCAGCTGCTTTGCAAACACAAAAACTGACGCTGAGATCACCAGGCAAAATCCCAGTACGAGCAGCACCGCCTTTCTTGCCCCCTCCCGGATCCGCTCCTGTTTTCCGGCCCCGTAATTCTGTGCCACAAAAGTGGACAACGCATTTCCGAAATCCTGCACCGGCATATAAGCGAAGGAATCGATCTTTACCGCGGCAGCGAAGGCGGCCATCACCGTGGTGCCGAAGCTGTTCACCAGGCCCTGGACCATGAGAATGCCAAAGTTCATCACCGACTGCTGCAGACAGGTAAAAAGGGAGAGATTCAGCAGGTTTTTCAAGGCGGCCCGGTCCCAATACCGGTGGCGTTTTTGGACCCGCAGAGCGGGGAAGGCAAACCAGGTGTAGAGAAACAGGCCCAGGCCAGCGACGAACTGGGCGATCACCGTGGCCATGGCGGCCCCCCGAACCCCCATGCCCAAGGGCACCACAAAGAGGATGTCCAGGCCGATGTTCAGGACCACGGAAATCCCCAAAAAGACCAGCGGGGTGGCGGAGTCTCCCACGGAGCGGAGAAGATTGGCAAAAAAATTGTACAGAAAGGTGGCGGCCATGCCGGCGAAGACCCACTGCAGGTATTCCTTTGTCAGACCCAAAATATCCGGTGGGATCTGCAGGAGGACCAGAATCCCGTCCAGGGCCAGATAGACGGTGAGGTTGAGCAGGAGCGTCAGCCCGCCGATGAGCAGAAAGGACTGAAAAATCCCATTTCGCAGCCGGTCGGGGTCCTGGCGGCCGTATTGAATGGAAAAATAGACGCTGCTGCCCATGCACAGCCCCAGGAGAATGGAGGTCAAAAAGGTCATCAAAGTGTAAGAGGACCCCACTGCGGCCAGCGCGCCTTCCCCAATGAAGCGGCCCACCACCCAGGTATCGGCCAGGTTGTACAGTTGCTGCAGGAGGTTGCCCAGGATCAGGGGAAGGGCAAAGCCCAGCAGGCCCCGGGGGATGCTTCCCTGGGTGAGGTCACGTTTGGCAAACATAGCGATGGGAGTTCCTTTCCAATCAGAGTGTTTTTCCAGTGTATCATGCACGGAGAAAATTTGCAAATGGAAGGAGAGGACCGGGGGGAGGAAAGGTTTAACCAACCCCAAACAAAAATTTAGCCCTTTTCGGATCGAAGGGGGAGAGGAGCCGCGCTACAATGGAGAAAACCGGCCCGTGCCGATCCCACCATAGGCGGATCTGTGCCGCGGCGCTCCAAAGGAAGCGGGCCGGGGAAACTTTTTGAGAGGAAAACTACAAGAATGCGGCATCTTTTTGTAGGTTTTCCGGCCGAAGGAGGAAACGGGGAATGGAGCGAGGCATCTCATGGGAGGACCGGATCAAAGGGGCGTATGCCTCCCTGCGGCCGTCGGAACAGAAAGTGGCGTCCTTTTTCCTGGCCCACGCCGGGGAGCTGGAGTCCCTGACCATTGGGGAGCTGGCCAGCGCGGCCGGTGTGAGCGAGCCCACGGTGATCCGATGTGTCCGTGGGCTGGGCTACCGGGGATACCGGGCTTTCAAGGGGGCTCTGCGGGGACGGGAGGCCGGAGAGGAGAGCTCCTTTGACCATTTGGGGGGCTTCTCCCTCCGGCCCTGGGATCGGATGGAGGACCTGCCGCTGAAGGTTGTGGGCACCCAGCGGGAGGCCCTGGAGGATGTGCTGAAGTCTGTGTCCCCCGATAGCCTGGAGCAAGCGGCCCGAACCCTGGCCTCGGCCCGGCTGATTGATCTGTACAGTGTGGAGAATTCCTGTGCCCCGGCCAGCGATCTGCTGACCAAACTGACCTATTTGGGGCTCCGGTGCCGCTTCTGCACCGACGCGTATCTCCAGCAGATCAGCGCGGCCCATCTGGGGAAGGGGGATGTGGCGGTGGCCTTTTCCCGCTCGGGCCGGTCTGTGGACACCGTGAAGGCGCTGCGGCTGGCTAAAAAAGCCGGGGCCGCCACCATTGCGGTGACGGGAGAGCGAACCGCCCTGCTGAGCCGGTACGCCGATCTCACCCTCTCTGTGGGCGGGGGAGCCCAAACCGTCTACGGCAACGCCATTTTTTCCCGGGTGGCGGACCTGGCGGTGGTGGATATGCTGTACATGGGCATCATTCTCAGCGACTATGAGCGGTTTTCCCGCAACCTGGACCGCAGCGGGCAGGTGATTGCGGACCGGGGGTATGCGCAAACCTAAGAGAGACAGGGCGTCCTGGTAGAAAACTACAAGGATGCCCTTCTGCATTTGATGGGATTTAACCCGGGCTTCACGGAGGTTTTACCTGGGGTTGGTGGTAAGGGGCGGCGCGGGTTTGCTACACTGTCTCTGGAAAACGAAAGAGAACAGAACAGGCCGGGCATCCCGGTGGGAAAGGAGCCATACCATGTTAGAACTGACCCATATTCAAAAATCCTTTGACGGAGTCACGGTGTTGAAGGATATCTCGATTCAGGTGGAGGAAGGGGAGATCGTCTCCATTCTGGGGCCTTCCGGCTGCGGCAAGACCACCTTGCTGAATTT
>OFMF01001733.1_pt1 | contig 15804 bp, 9 predicted proteins | sample 1541771 | NCBI WGS metagenome assembly OFMF01 (sample SAMN04209235, study PRJEB22552) | human gut metagenome | biome: gut; material: feces | host: Homo sapiens | place: USA: Oklahoma
GCTGTTCAAAATATGGTGTTACAGTCTCCCAAATTTTCACTTCTGGATGTAGCTTTTCAATTTGACACCACGCAGCATATCCAATTCCCTTACTGTGAATATTCGGAGAAACGAACAGCAAGTCCAAATCTCCTTTTTCTCCATCAACTTTAATTACAACACCGCCAACTTTTTTTCCTTCAAGAATAATACGATAAGCTTTTCCGTGGTCAATGGACTGTTCGATGGTCTCTCGTGAAATAATATGACCATCGTCTTCAAAGTGGTTATCTCTACAACCAAACTCCTCCATAGCTCCGTAGTTAAACGCTTCTTGATTATCTAAAATGAACTGTTCTCGGTCATTTTCTTCCAGCGGACACAACTGTATCTCTTTTTTCATTTCATTACTCCTATAATTCCGATTTATATTTACATCTCCAAATTCAAATCTTCATATTACTGGAATTTATTAAATTCGATATATCATATCACCTATATTCCAAATTCTCATGATTCCAAAAAGCGAATCGTTCTCTGCTTGCCAAATGTATCCCTGAAATGTTATGTCATATCCGCAATATCCCTCTGTAATGATTTCAAATTCTGCATTAGGGTATTGCTCCTTAAATTCATCAAAAGATAATTCTTTACCAGAAAAAGATTTCACTTCGTTATACCCGTATGGAGCGTTAAATACCATAATATTGCACTCTTCTTTATCAATATTTGTAAATTCAATTATTCCCTTATACCACTTTTCTTCATTATCAGTATATTGAAATATTCGATCTATATTTAAGGATAATTTATCTTCATTAATTTCAATCTGTAATATCCTGCTATCATGTAAGCTAAATGAAATATTACTTTTTCGGTCTCTAATATAATCCATATCCTTAATCTCCGTAAATTCAAATTTCAAATTTTCCGTTTGCTTTATTTGCATAAATTATACCATAAAACTTGTGAACAATTCTACTGCAACTTTTGTGAGATATGAGAAAAGTCCGAACAGTTTTCTGCCCGGACTTCCTCGCTCAATTGTAAATCAATTCCGCTTTTATGGCTTCCTCTGCCTGTGCCTTGCAAGCATTCATCTGCCGCACCCACTCCATCTGATTTTCAGCTTTCAACTCCTCAGTAATGCCATATTGCTTCATCAGCCAAGACATAATAACATCAATCCGGTTTCTGGCGGTTTCCTCGATTTCAAGACAGTGTTCAAAGAGCATATCTGACAGAACCAGCTCGTTAAACAGGATTGGTCGGAAGTTCTGCAAGTAGGTTTTGCGAAGTCTGCCATAGTGTCCTAATGCCTTTCTTGGCTGGCGTATTGTAATATCGGGAATGAGATAATTTCCTTGTTTGGTGTAGGTCAGTTTCATGCGGTCTTAGCTCCTTTCTGCGGCTCTCTCTGCGGTAAACTGCTCACCGGGATAAATACGCCCTTTGCAATATCCTCGGTGCGGATAGCGGCTTTTCTGGCTTCGATTTCTGCCTTTTTCTTGGCTTTTGTGCGCTCCTCATATTCTTTCTGCTTGCCGTTGGCTTTGCGCTTCAAATAGTTCTGATGAAGTCTGTCCTTGCGTTCCTCTCGCTTGCGGATTTCTTCTAATTCCTCCGGGGTCAGCTCCACTTCTCCAAACGCTGGGGGAACGAAACGCCCGACAAAATTGAAGTAAATCTCGACCTCCTGTGTGGTCTGTATACTGCCTTTGCGGTCACGCTCATGCACAAGGATTTTCTCGATAAACTCGTTGAGCATGGCAATGGTCAGCTTGTCGAAGTTCTCATACTTGTCAATCAGAGCGATAAAACGGTCAGCGTCCTTTTCGTGCTTCTCATAGCTCTTGACAGCCTTTTCCAGAACAGAGATTTCAGCGGTAAGCTCGGACTGTTCCTTTTCGTATTGAGCGTCCAGAGTGGCGTATCTGCTGTCGGACAGCTTGCCTAAAATGTTGTCCTCATAGATTTTGCAGAGCAGGACTTCCAGCTCGGAAACTCTCTGCTTTGCTGTGGCAAGGCGTGTCCGCTGTTTCCTGACCTCTGCCGTCTGCTGGCTGGACTGCGCTTCCTGCACCACACGGACAAACTCGGCTCTGTCATGCTTCGCATACTCGGCAATAGCTTTGAGCATTTCGGAAACAAGGGACAGTACCACATCTTCATTGATACGGTGCTGGGTCTTGCAGAGCGTTCCGCAAGGAACTTTGATGTACTGTGAGCAGGTGTATTGAGAAATGCGCTTGCCGTTGTTGGTGCGGTGGACATACATCTTGCCGCCGCAATCGGCGCAATATATCGCCTATGCCCTGCCGGTGGCGGTGGGAAGGTTGTCTGCTTTCCGCTTATCGCAGAGGAAATAACCGAATATCTACTCCCTGAGAGCTGCTTTTTGGCGGCTCTCAAATTTTTTGAAAAATTTTTCGTTTTGGGTGAGAGTTTTTTCGATTTTTTGTACCTATATAAGTGAAAGGGTTTTAATCACAATTCCAGACAAACCGGAAAGGGGGGGCAAACGATATGTACGATACCTGCAAGACGGGTCGCACTCGTCAAGCAGCGGGTGCGGGAAAACACCCGCCGGAGGCAGCGGCGCGAGGCAATAAGCCTCTCCGCTTTCTGCCTGATGTTATTCACGGCACTTGCCGGGGCGGCGGCGATCACCGCGCTGTGCATTCGGCTCAGAAACAGGGAAAATCAGAAAAAAGGCGGGACAAACAAGCCCGCCCGATACGAACAGGAGGAGAAAAGCCAATGAAGAAACGAATACTCAGCATACTGCTCGTCTGCTGCATGGTGCTGACGCTGCTGCCGACGACCGCGTTTGCGGCGGAGGTAGAGACCGGCGCACGTGCATCGAACCCGGGCGGTCTGTGCGAACACCACCCGGAGCATGACGAGGCCTGCGGCTATACCGAAGGGACAGCGGAAATTCCCTGTTCCCATGAACACACGGAGGAATGTCATAGTCTCATAACCCGGTGCGTCCATGCGCATACGGCGGAATGCTACACGGCGGAAAGCGTGTCGGAGAATGCCGACGGCTTATCGGAGGCAGAGAACGCAGCACCGACGGAATGCGTTCACGCGTGCACCGAGGAAAGCGGCTGTATCCTTCAAACATCAGACTGCAAGCACGCGCATGACAAGGATTGCGGCTATGCACCGGCTTCCATGGGGAAGCCCTGCACCTATTTATGTGAGATTTGCGATTCCAAGGACGGAAAAACGCCAATGCCTCTGCTCGGGGCAGCCCGTCCCGCTGCCACCCAATACACCTATACGCTGCATTACGATGCCAACGGCGGCAGCGGCGCGCCGCCAAGTCAGAGCGTGGACAGTTCGGAATTTCATGTATGGGTTCCCATATCAGAAATAATTCCAACCCGTGACGGATATACCTTCATGGGTTGGGCGAATTCTCGGACTGGTAAGCCGATATATGGCGGAAACGGCGGTTATACCAGTTGCCTGGTAGTACATGGGTATGATATGAGCACAACCATCTATGCCATATGGGAGGTGCACAATCATAGCTGGGGCGAATGGACCTCCAACGGCAACGGAACGCACACACGCACCTGCATCACGGACAGCAGCCATACCGAAACCGGCAACTGCTCCGGCGGCAAGGCCACCAGCACGGAGAAGGCCATTTGCGAAACCTGTCATACGGCCTACGGAGAGCTTTTGCCGCTCACCAAAACGGTCATCACCACCCCGCCCAAGCTGCCCTCTGAGGGGTACGTCGGCGATCAGTACTTTGATAAGGATCTTGATGGCGGCGAAGCAAAGGTCGAGGGGACGGACATCGTTGTTCCCGGCTCGTTCCGCTTCAAGCACAATTGGGGCGGCGCAGTACACCTGGGCGTAAACCGCATGGAAATCCTCTTTACCCCCGACGATACGGAGACATACGCCACGGCGGAATGTATCGTCACCGTGACGGGGCTTAAGTACACGATCACAAGTGTCATAGAGAAAGTCATCAACAACATGCCGTTGGGTACGACGTTTGAGGATCTGTGGCTTCCTTTCTACGTCGATGTAAAAACCAACACCGGCGATATCTTCTATTCCATCCCCGTGACATGGGACGGCTCCTCCTATGACCCGAACAAATATGGCGAGCAAATCATTACCGGCCAGCTGGATGTTGAAGGGAGCTTCTACGAGGATGAGCTGGAGCCGACAAGCACGGTCAAGGCCATTGCCAGAATCACGCTCATTGGCGACGAGCCCATTGTGCCAACGCTGGATCCGCCCACCTACTCCAGACGGATATACAGCGGTGACTTTTGCCAGCTTGCCTTTTCCGACGAGTATCTTTCCGGCGGAACGGCCACGGCAGACGGCGAAACGGTTCCCGGCGTGTTCACTCTGAACGAGGAGCAGGAATTATACGGCTACTGGCGGAGAGATGGCGGGCTTGTTCAGGTGGGACCGCTAGCGCTCAAGGTCACCTTCACACCCGATGACCTGCAGAAGTACACCACGGCGGAATGTACCGTCAACGTGGACGTCATTCCCCGCAAATTCAGGCAAGCCAATACATCGTATATTGACAATAAAAAGATCGGAACAGCCTTTGAGGATCTCGGTCTGCCGAACGCGTTCTATTTCTTCGCGGAGGCCGATGAACCAAACCACGAGGGAAGCGGGCTGAACGGCAATGTGCCCGGTATCATCAAGTGGAACGGTTCAAACTACGACCCCAATTCTTATGAGGAGCAGACCATCTACGGCGAGGTCAACCGCGCCGAATTTGAGAAGTATTACATCGTACCCGAGGGCGCCGACCTAAGAGGCGTGGTAAAGGTCACGCTGCAGGCAGACCCGGTGGAGACGGAGATCACGCAGCTGCCTGTCTTCCGGTGGAAAAACGGCGATTTTACGCTGCCCGACAATACCATGTTCGTCAATCGGATCTTCGAGATGGGAGCCACAGGCGGGGGAAGCGCCAATCTTGCGGACGGCGTGGCAAGGGTCAAGGGAACGGATACCGTCGTCCCCGGCACGTTCTCCTTCAAGGAGGGTACGTCCGGATGGTTTGACGAGCTGGGCGAGAACGTTGTGACGGTGGTATTCACGCCGACTGACCAGCACGGCTACAGGACGGCGGAGACAACGATCAAGGTCAACGTCATCAAAAATACCTTCAAGCGTTGCGAGGAGCCGGATCCCATTACGGAGAAAAAACTCGGCACGACCTTTGCAGGGCTTAACCTGCCAGAAATTGTGGTCGTCGAGGCCATCGACGGTCTCAGGGTTGGCATGGAGGTTTCGTGGGAGGAATCGTCCTATGACGCGCAGTCCACGGCTTGGCAGACCATCCCCGGTACGCTGGTATTCGACGCTAACGACGAGCACAGGTATCAGCAGCCGGAGCCTGCGGTAACAGCCGCGATCCGGGTGAAGCTCCTAGGTTCGGAGGATGCGCCGGCGATTACTACCACGACGCTGCCCGGCGGCACGGTCGGCACGCCGTACCACCATCAGCTTCAGGCAACTGGGGGAGGCTTCATTCTGTGGGAGCTTTTCAGTGGCGAGCTGCCCAAGGGTCTGACGCTGAAACAAACCACCGGCGAGATCAGCGGCACGCCCACTGCGGAAGGAACCGCCCAATTTACCGTTCGAGCTCTCAACAGCGTGGGCAACGATAAGAAGGAGCTGTCTATTACGATAACCAACGCCCCCGCCGCCGAGCACACCATCACCGTCACCACAGCGGGCGGCGGAACGGCTTCTGCAAGCTCCACCTCGGCGACAGCCGGAACAGAAATCACCCTGACTGCCACGCCAAACACCGGCTATCACTTCAAGGAGTGGCAGGTCGAATCTCTGGCAGGACTTGTAATCACCAACAACAAGTTCACCATGCCGGACAGCAATGTGACGATCAAAGCTATCTTCGAGGAGGATTCACCTTTTGCACCCACCAAGCATACCGTCACCGTGAAAACGGACGGCAACGGAATAGCTTTCGCATCTCCCTTATTGGCCGTGGCTGGTACGGAGATCACCCTGACCGCCATGCCCAAAAAGGGCTACCACTTCAAGGAGTGGCAAGTCATCAGCGGCGGCGTGGCCATCGAGAACAATAAGTTCCTCATGCCGGACAGCAATGTGGAGGTCAAGGCTGTCTTCGAGAAGGACGCGCCGCCTGCACCCACCGATCCCGGCAAGCCCAGCATCAGCGTCACCGGAGCCTACACCTACAATGGCTCCGAGCATACCGCAACCGTGAGCGGTTATAATCCCGCCACAATGGACATCGCAGGCAACACCGCCACAGACGCAGGCGATTACACCGTTCGCGTCACATCCAAGACCGACAGATGGGCGGACGGCAGCACTGGGGCCGTGACCGCAGCGTGGAGCATCGGCAAAGCCACGCAGGAAGCGCCTAACGACTTGATCGGTGTCGCGCCCACTACCGAGGGCGACAGCGACGGCAAGATCACCGGCGTGGATGCAACGATGGAATACCGTGCGGAGAGTGAAACTATCTACACCGCCTGCACCGGTATCGAGATTGAAAACCTGCCGGCCGGCAATTATTTCGTCCGCTATGCGGAGGATCACAACCACTTTGCCAGCCCCGATGCGGAGGTCACAGTGGGTGAGGGTACGCCGCTTGCGGATTGTACGATCACCTTCAACGCAGGCGGCGGCAGCGGCAGCATGGATTCCGTGACCGTCAATGCAGGGACAATTTACATCCTGCCCGCCTGCGGCTTCACTGCTCCCGCCGATCAGGAGTTCAAGGCTTGGGAGATCGGCGGCACGGAGTACAAGGTGGGAGATTCCTACACCGTGCTCGTGGATACCGAAATCAAGGCGCTGTGGGAAAACAGCGTTATTACCCCCACCACCTACACCGTCACCGTCAGTAATGACGGAAACGGCACGGCTTCCGCCTCTCATGCAAAGGCTGCGGCCGGCACGGAGATCACCCTGACCGCTACGCCCCAAATCGGCTACCACTTCAAGGGGTGGCAGGTCGAATCTCCAGCAGGACTTGTAATCACCAACAACAAGTTCACCATGCCGGACGGCAATGTTGATGTCAAGGCCATCTTCGAGAAGGACGCACCTCCTGCGCTCACCGAGTTCATCGTCACCTTTGACGGCAACGGCGGTACGCCCTCTGTCGGCAGCATGACCACCACCGATCGGAAGCTGACCTCTCTGCCCAGCGCCTCCCGAAGCGGCAGTTACAGCTTCTACGGCTGGTACACCGAAAAGAGCGGCGGAACAAAGATCACGACGGATACCGTATTCCATGCAAATGCCACCGTCTACGCCCACTGGACCTACACCGGCGGCGGTGGCGGTGGCTACAATCCACCCGTCACCTACTACACGCTGCGCTTTGAAACAGGCGGCGGCAGTGATATTCCCAGCGTGCAGGGAACGTACAATACCTACATTGACCTGACAAAGTACGTCCCGACCTGGCGTGGACATGCCTTTATCGGCTGGTACAGCGAACGCAGCCTGACGAACAAGGTTTCCGGTGTTTGTCTGACAAAGGATATGACCGTGTATGCAGGCTGGCGCGTGGACGAAAATCCGGGCACAGGCGTGAATCCCTTTACCGATATTTCTGAAAAGGACTGGTTCTACGGCGATGTGATGTTCGTCTACGAAAACGGATTGATGCTCGGTACGAGCAAGACCCTGTTCAGTCCGCATGAGACGGCGATGCGCGGCATGATGGCGACCATTCTCTGGCGCATGGAGGGCAGCCCCGTACCGAAGGGCAAAAACAGCTTTACCGATGTGGAGGCCGGAAAGTGGTACGCTGACGCGATCACATGGACGGCGGAGAACGGCATTTTCGCGGGCTACGGCAAAGACAAGTTTGGCCCGGACGATTCCATCACCCGTGAACAGCTTGCAGCCATCTTCTACCGCTACGCAGACTACAAGGGCTACGATCTGACCGTCAAGGGAGATCTGGACAAGTTCAAGGACGCGGACAAGATCACGGATTACGCAAAGACGGCGATGCAATGGGCGGTCGGCAGCGGCCTTGTGAAGGGAAAATCCGGTAATCTGCTTGACCCGCAGGGCACGGCGACCCGCGCTGAGATCGCCGCCATGCTCCACCGCTTCATTGAGAAGTATGAGCTGGTGCAGGGCAAGGCTCCCGGCGGTCTGATGGGCTGGATCGACCCGAAGCGGCTGCAAATCCCAAAGACCGGCGACAGCAGCGTGTGAAGCTTGTGGGGGATCTCCCTCTGTACATCTCTTGCCGGATGCCTTGCGCTGACCACATGGCAGATCAGGCGGCGGCGTGAGGAAGAAGCGCTGCAAATCATCGAAAAGTAAACAGGCTCACCGAAAAGGGGCGCGGGCAAATAGCCCCGCGTCCCTTTTCGGTTTCATTCGTTAGGAAAGGCGGTTGCTCTTTTGAACAACCGCCTTTCGCCATTTCTATCCGATTTGAGCAGAAAGGAAATCAGTCTATGACAAAAGAATACGGGAGGTGTCGCTGATGCGGCTTGCCGCCGCACTTCTTCGCCGTGGGCTGCCGCTCCCCGCCGCTCTCCGTTTGGATTCGACCGCAACACCGAACAAAAACATCCAAAGAGCCGGTCGCCTCTTATAAGGAGGTCAGGATCGGCAAGACCCTCTATCGCGTGACAAGCGTGTTTTCCGGCGAAAAGGACCTTGGCAGGACGCTGGAGCAGCTTGCAGTGCGCCGCGCCATGACAGAGCTGGACGCTCCCGCGACCGCGCAGCCCTGTCACGCATCGTAACTGTACTCTTACAGCATCAGCCATACATACAAAAAGGTCTTTTTTATAATTAAACACACACTAATTCATCTGACATTTCTCTACGAGCGTATCATAGATTCTCTTTGTTTCTGAGTCATCTGCGCCATTTACCACCAATATTTTTCCGCCTATATCCATAACTACATATGAGTGGCAGGATGCATGGGTGTAGCGGATATAATCTCCATAAATATCATTTCTGAAATTTCCCATACCATACTTCAGGTTTCCCATACCATTTGTCCTGCGATCATTCCCATTTTGAAATAAATTTTCTTTGTATGAGATACTGTCAATCTGCTCATAATCTACTGTATAATCACTCCATCCCTGTGCCTCAACAGTAAAATCATTATCATGGAAACTGATATCAATACCACCCCAGAACAAAGTCCATATAGTAAATATTACGACAAAAACTGATACGATTACATATATCACGATTGTCTTCTTGTTATACTGGATTTTTAATTTTTTTCCGGCTGCCATTTTTTTCTTATAAAAAAGATAAGAATAAAGAATGCTGACAATTGCAGCAGCCATAATGCTCATAATATACAAAACCAAAGCAGCAATGCTTTCTCCAAAAAGGCCGCAAAGCATACATAAGACACCTGATGCCACCCATAATTTTCCACTGAATCTATGAGTTGCACTCCAGTTTTCTTCATCCTGCAATGTCCATACAACCCTGATTCCTATGGTGTTATTCTGTTTCACCTTTGGCAAATAATTTCCTATGATCATAAACAGTAATCCTGTTCCAAAGTAAATTACTGCCATAAACAGATTCTCACTATCCGCATCCATACTGATCAGTCTTGCCATACCATTATAGATTAACGCGGTAACAGGTATCATCCATATGACCATCCCTATAACCTTGCTGCTCTGCTGTCTGTTCCTGTTGTCATAAAAGATGATTGTCACCAGTATACAATCTGTCACTACAAAAAACACGTTTATCCATATGCTCTGCGCCATCGTAAAACCCACCAAAATTCCTGCAAGCATTACCAGTACAGAACAGATCAATGTACCTTTATATTTTTTAATCATTTCCTTCATAATCCGATACCCCCTTTAAGTCTGTGATCCACAACATAACATCCTCCAATACAGAAGTATTTAGTTCGTAATAAATAAATTTTCCTTCCCTTTTGCTCCTGATCAGATCAGCATCCTTTAATATTGCCAAATGTCTGGATATAGACGCCCCCGTCACTGAAAAATGTTCACATATCTCTCCTGCTGAAAGCCGTCCGCCCTTTAACAAATTTAAAATCTCACGTCGTATTGGATCTGCCAGTGCTTTCAGTGTATCCTGTAATCCCAATAGTTCATCACAGCCTTTCATTTAACATTTAACCTAATTGTTAAATATAATATAGTATAAGAACCTTCATATGTCAAGTACAGTCTCCTACTGCTTATTACTTTTGCAGCCTTCGCGTTACTGTTCACACACCACTATCCCAAGACATACAAGCCAAAATCCCATTGCCGCAGGCAATCTGGAATGAAATTTTTGCTACGTTACTGTGAACGGAGTGAACAGTGTATATTCCGACCGATGGGCCGGAATTTGCAGATCACCATAGTCTTGTCATCGACCTTTTTGATTTTCTATTTTCTCACCTTCTTTCTACATCCATTACCCCAAAAGGGTAAAAAAATAGCCATCTGAATGGTTAGTCCAAATGGCTTATGTGATAATCCTTACTGGATTATTTATTCTTTTCTTTTAGTTTTAAGATATATTCTTCTTCTGCCTGTTCTAATCGTTTCTGAATAGCTTCCTCCGATGGCAACTACGATTTTATTTCTTGTAAGCGTATGTTATCGTAAGTTGCAACTCCCATAGGTGTCTCTATTCCCTGAAAAGCCCACTGAACCTCTGTCTGATCCTTATCTTTACATATCAGAAGACCAATTGTTGGATTATCGGATTCTGATTTCATTAACTCATTGACCGCATTTACATAGAAGTTAAGTTTTCCTGCAAACTCTGGTTCGAATGATACTTCTTTAAGTTCAACAACTACATAACAGCGAAGCTTAATATGATAAAAGAGCATATCTATTTTTCTTGTTTTACCAGCGACAATAATCTCTTTCTGTCTTCCTATAAAGGCAAATCCTGATCCAAGCTCTAACAAGAAGCGTGTAATATTCTGCTCTAATGCATCTTCCAACTCTTCCTCATCATATCCTATAGGAAGTGATACAAAGCCGAAATCATAAGCATCTTTTACTATTTCCACATGATGTCTCCATGGTACAAATCCGAAGATTGCAGGAAATTCTATTTCTGCACCAGCTTGGTGCAGTTTTTGATTTTCACTAATTTCTGCACCAACCTGTTGCAGTTTTAAGCTGTTTAAATCGATACTGTTTTCAATCGTATGAGCCATTTCTGAAAAGATATCGCTTGATGAATAAAACAAGTATATAAAGGCTCGTATCCTTTCAATCTGATTATCGAACGGAATTACCACATTACCGCACTTTAACAGTCCCATACCAGACTGGCTGTTTGTTACGAATCTAAGCTGTGCATCTGATACTCCGATAACTTCTGCCATCTTGGAGCTGTCTGTGTTTGCCTGCTTAAGAAGTGCCACAAACTCACTGTTTTTACTCCTGATCAGATCACTCAACTCCTTTAATCCTCTCAACAACAGTTCCATTCTTTTCCAAAATAATCCAGGTAAGCACTGGAACCATAGTACAAACCAGAAAACTGATTCCCACTGCAAATAAAAGTGGAAGTAATGGCACTGAAAAAGCAATCCCCCGATAATTCATTGATTCATAAAGAAGATACGTTACTCCCATTCCTACTGTTAGCGTAACAAGCCATGCGCCACCTGCATAGAGAACTCCTTCCCTGACCAGCATTCCAAGAAGCTGCTTCGGGGTCATCCCGATACTCTCCATAACCGAAAGCTCCGTCATCCGGCTCTGCACATTTACTACAAAGGTGTTCATGTAGTTCATGATTCCGATAAAAGCCAGAATCAACACAATCCCGATTCCCAGTTGCGGCATATTGCCCTGTGCTTTTTCAATCTCATCCGCATCTTCGATTTTGGATTCCCAGGAAAAGTCTTTTGCATTGTCACTTTCTTCTAATAACGACAGAATTTCTTGCTCTGTATCTCTATCATATTCCTTGTGATATTTTATGCTGGTCTTTAGTGTAATTGGATGATCGGCAAATGTTTTCACCACCTGATCACTGGCTATAATCGTCGGTGGGTATCCAAGGAGTGCTGTATAATAATTCTCGTCCGTAACTCCTTCTATGGTAAAAGATTTTGTCGTTTGTTGATCTTCATACAAAGCACATGTCACATTTTTTCCTATTATGTCAGCATCTGAAAGATCCAAACCATTTCGATAAACAATACATACTTTTCCCGAAAGGAAGTCCTCTTTCTTTATCGGATGCGTAAGACTGTTATTTAAATAATCAAATTCCTGTTCATCAATTCCAATCAGAGAGGATCCAAAATTCTCAGGATGATTCTGATACTCGTGCTTTTCCTTACTATATGGAATGCTCATCCACTTTGCATAAAATTCTTTCATCCACATCTCAGCAAAATCCGGTTCCCATGGAACTGTAATCTCGGCAAATATCATAGAATGTACTTCAGAAACTCCGGCATTTTCTTTGATTGACTTCACGAAAGAATCATCCAGAATGTCTCTTCTGTCTTCTGATTTTTCTTTACATGCCGTATCATTTTTAATGACCATGTCCGTATCCATATAATTTGACACTATGGTTCTTGCTGCCTGACTGTCCAGCATGGTCACAATACAAAGGTACACAGACAGACTGGCTGCCAAAGACAACAGTACCACCGCAGTTCTTTTCTTATCCTTTGTAAACTGCTCCATGGAAAGTCTTGCTATTACTTTCCCATTTCCTGCTTTTCTTTCTTTTACGGTTTTGTGGGTCGGACGATAACCAAGCGCTTCTATTGGAGAGATATCTGCTGCCATTTTTGTCGGTTTTTGGCTGGCCAGAAAGATGGTAACCCCAACCAGTAAGATGGTTGCCAGCAGAACTGCCGGATGAAAACGAACCATATCTGCTCCAACATAGCCACTTTTGATTCCAAGTGATTTTACAACAACAGGAATCAGGAAAAAGGATACCATCCCACCTGACAGACATCCAAGTACTGTCCCTGCAGATCCGATCAGAAGCATCTGTTCCTTCATCATCCTTTTTATCTGCTTTTCCGTCATTCCGACCGTCTGAAGCAGGCCATAATAACGAACTTTTCCAGCTACGGAAAGATACATAATATTATAAATAAGCAGATACGCACACAAACAGGTAACTGCAATCAAGCCAATAAGGCCTGCCAATATCTGAACCGATGCGCCAAGATCTTCCATGAAGAAAAGATTCTGCTGCTTTCCAAGATTCATACTTTCGATAAAAACATTCTGCTCTGTTTTTGTCATTATTTTCTGCTTAAAATCCATAAAGTAACGACCGGAAGCTGCCTGCGAAAGCTTCCATCCCGATTGATCATAAAATTCTTTCGAGACATAAAACTGTTTCTTGGGTCCATATCCGTCCCAAATCCCACAGATTCGAAAAGTCCCTGTAAAGATTCCCTCATGTGTTCCATAAGACATAGCAAGGGTATCGCCTACATCAAGATCTTCGTAACCACATTCTTTTAAAGCGGATTTTGTTACCATTATCTCATCCAAAGCTATCGGATATCTTCCTTCCAGCTTTTCTCTGACCGGCTCCATCATCTGTGTCCAATATCCGTCATCTGCCCAGATCAGTCCCACATCAGGGGTGGAATCCTGATTTGTTTTTTCTACCCATCCACAGACTCCCACTGTACCTGTCAGAGCAATATTCGGATTGTTCTCACACATTTGCCTCTGTTCATCTGTCACTCCATACATAATTGCATCAAACTCAGCTCCTGACATACGGATATTTTGAATTTTCTGAAGCCTAAAATAAGAATCTCCAACTGTGAATATTGTGAATACCAAAAAGGAAGAAAGAAGAACCGCAAGGAACAAAGTAATGGTCTTTCTCCTGTTTACTTTTAAAGCATTCCTTGCCATCCTTTTAATCACTTTCTGATTCGGATTCTTAAGCATAGGAATCACTTCCTTTCCTAGTATCTCCTACAATCTTTCCGTCCTCAATATGTACGATACGATCTGCAAGCTGCGCAATGTCTCTGTCATGAGTGATCAGAATCAAGGTCTGACTGAACTGTCTTGCTGCCATTTTCAAAAGTCCAAGTACATCATGACTGGTAACCGAATCCAGATTTCCCGTTGGTTCATCAGCCAGAATAATGGCGGGCTTCGCCGCAAGCGCCCTGGCAATCGCAGCCCTCTGCTGCTGTCCACCGGATAATGTTCCAGGAAGAGCTTCCCTCTTCTCTGCCAGCCCTAAAAGTTCCAGTATCCCATCCACATACTCCACATCAACCTTTCTCCCATCCAGTTCCACCGGAAGAATAACATTCTCATATACATTAAGATCCGGGACAAGATTATAATTCTGAAAAATAAACCCGATCTTTCTTCTGCGGAATATGGCAAGCTGTTCTTTTTTCAGCCCCAGAAGGCACTTACCCTCTACCAACACTTCCCCTTCTGTTGGCACATCCAGTCCACCCAGCATATGCAAAAGTGTACTTTTCCCGGATCCGCTTTTTCCGATAATAGCAACGAATTCCTGATCTTTCACACGAAAATCTACGCCATCCAATGCCTTTACCGTATTTGCACCCATTTGATAATATTTCTTTAAGTTCTTTGTCTCTACAATGTATTCTCTCATTGGCTTGCCTCCCTTTTGACATTTCATGATATCAGGGTCAAAAGACCTTTTTACCCTTTTCATAGAATATCTCACAAAAATCACAAACCTGTCTCAATTTTTAATTATCACAGAATTGTGACAAGCCCTGCCGATTTACTGATGTGCGATAAAGAAGTAATAGAAGTGTAAAAAATTTTGCCGTTCCTATCCGGCACTTGCGCATTGTGTCGGATAGGTCGGGCGGTTATTCGGGCAAGTCCACCTTGCCAACAAAAGAATAATAAATCTCAATGTCCTGTCTGCGGGTCTTGTTCTCGTCATAGCTGCACTCATGCACAACGATTTTCTCTACAAACTCCCGCAGCAGAGTAGGGGTAAGTTCTTCAAAGCTGGTATGCCGCCGGACAACATTCATAAACTTTTCTGCGTTCACGGTGGCTTCCTGTGCTTTGGAAAGCTCCGCTTGGATAGCGGCGGCTCTTTCTTTCAGTTCCCGTTGCTCTGCTTCATAGTCTGCCGACAGCTCTGTGAAACGCTCGTCTGATATGCGCCCGGTCACGCTGTCCTCATACAGCCGCTTGAAGATAGCGGATAACTCGGCTATGCGTTTCTCGGCGGCTTCCAGTTCCTTTTTCTTGGCGGCGTTCCTGCGCTTGCCCCCGTCCTCGTTCTGCTCAATCAAGAGCTTCATAAACCGGGCTTCATGCTTTGCCGCATAGCTGGTCACTTTCCGCAGATTGGAGAGTACACCAGCGGTCAAGAGGTCGGTGCGGATAAAGTGCGCCGTACAGTCATGGGTGCGTTTCTTGTAGTTGCCGCAGATATAACAGTCCTGCTTGCGCTTGTCCGTCTGGTATCGCTGCTGATACATCACACTGCCGCAGTCTGCACAGAACAGTATGCCGGAGAACAAGCCCACTTCATCATAGCGGTTGGGGCGTTTGCGCTGCTTGCGAAGCTCCTGCACCCGTTCCCATGTTTGGGTGTCTATGATAGGCTCGTGGTGGTTCTCGAAAATCACTTGCTTTTCCGGGGAATTTTCTACACTGTGCTTGACTTTGTAAGAAAGTTTTTCTGTCTTGAAGTTTACCAGACAGCCCGTGTATTCCCGGTTTTCAAGGATATGCACAACGGTATTGGTCGCCCACTTGCACTCATAGCCGGGGTGGTAGCGGCGGGTGCTGCCCGTCCTGCGGTATTCCA
>OFMF01001737.1_pt1 | contig 15766 bp, 14 predicted proteins | sample 1541771 | NCBI WGS metagenome assembly OFMF01 (sample SAMN04209235, study PRJEB22552) | human gut metagenome | biome: gut; material: feces | host: Homo sapiens | place: USA: Oklahoma
AACAATCCGGATGGGTTATTCAAGATTTAGACATGGTTAATCCTATGGCTTCATTAGGTGTTGCTGTTCGAGAATATCCAACAAGCACAGGGCCTGTAGATTATGCTTTATTCGTAGAAGGAAAACCAGTTGGCGTTGTTGAAGCGAAGAAAGATGATGCTGGAGAGAACATCACAGTTGTAGAAGGTCAGTCAGGTAGATATGCAAACAGTAAGTTCAAGTATGTTAATGTGGATTACCATATCCGTTTTGCATATGAAGCAACTGGTGAATTGACTCGTTTTACAGATTATGATGATTTGAAATATCGTTCCAGAAAAGTATTTTCGTTCCACAGACCAGAAACTTTGAAAAAGCTTTTAGAACAACCAGATACAATCAGGAACAATATGAAGAAATTCCCTGATTTTGATACAGAGGGTTTTAGAGATTGTCAGATTAAAGCGATTGAAAATTTGGACAAGTCTTTTGCCGAAAACAGACCAAAAGCATTGGTGCAGATGGCTACAGGTGCGGGTAAAACATTTACTGCAATAACAGCAGCCTATCGTTTGTTGAAATATGCAAAAGTAAACAGATGTTGTGGTCAAGCTTTTTTGTAACACTACGACCTAATTTCCTGCCACAGGGTTTATACAACCCCGTAGCGTGCCTCGTAAGGCGTTTTGTAGTTATTATAAGAATGCGGTCGTACATGATTATATTGTACATACGCAAATTCTTCGATTGCTGTGTAGAGTTCTTTCTCTGTGTGATAATAATGCTGATAAATAAGATCATTTTTCAATGTATTGAAATATCTTTCCATAGGAGCATTATCATATGGATATCCAGCCTTACTCATGCTCTGAGTAATACCAAGATCCTCACAAAATTCTGTGAACTCTTTTGACGTGTACTGGCTTCCCTGATCCGAATGCACCAGAAGCTTGCTTAAGTCAATTCCTGGTTGAGAATGAATTGCTTTTTCTAGCGTTCTTTTCGCTAAATCAGCGGTTATGTTTCTGTCTGTTATACTTGCAATAACGCTTCGGTCATGTAAGTCTATAATCGTGCAATTATAACGCTTGCTGCCATCTGTCAGGAAAAGATAAGTAAAATCTGTACACCACTTTTGATTGATTTCATCTGCCCGAAAATTTTGATTCAGTTTGTTTTCGTATACTTTGTGAGCGATGCCATGTTCATACATTGGTTTCTTTTTTCTTGAGATCGAGAACAACTGCATTTCAGTATTCATATATTTGTGAACCGTTAAGCGGCTAACATCGTATCCTTTACGAATAAGATATGCATGTATGGTTCTGTAACCATCAACCCCGCCATGAGAGTGATAGATTTCTCGAATAGACTTTTTGATTTCATCTTTCTGTTGATGATAATCAGCTTTTCGATTTTTAAGATAGTTGTAATAAGCATTTGGACAGATATTAAACATTCTGAGAAGCCATCTGAGCCCAAATTCCTTGTTATATTTCTGAATAAATCGATAAGCCTCTAATCGATTTCCTTCGCAAAGAATGCCGCTGCTTTTTTTAAGAAGTCATTTTCCTTTTGGAGTTCTGCAAGCTGCTTTTTGAGCTGGAGATTCTCCTTCATGTAATCATAATCGGCTTGGGCTTCGTCGTTTGTTTGGCATTCTTCACGGAATTGTTTGGTCCAAATAGAAATGCTTGCTTTGGATACACCGTATTCTTCAGCAAGACCTTTGAGGGATCTTCCCTCTTCGAGATGAAGACGGACTATCTTCTTCTTGAATTCTGGTTCATAGTATTGACTCATTTGTAACATACCTCGTTTCCTCCTAATATTATATCTCATTAGGTCGAGCTGTTACAACTATGTTATATCACAACATATAACAAATTATTATATTCTTGGTCCTATGTCAAGATTTAGTACAAGTTAAAATGAGGTTTTCCTCATCTTAACCTGCCAGCTGCAATTCGTCTTGCTGAAGCCTACGATACAGCTCTTCATAATCGTTTGGTGACATATAATCACAGTGACTATGAATTCGTTTCGTATTGTAGAATGCTTCCAAAATGCAGTTAAAGGATTTTTGCGCCCTAAAATACATACAGAAACTAGAAAATACAAATCTCCCGAAGAAGTTCAAGTATTAAAAATACTGATTTCTACGGGAGATTCATATTTTAAGATTTAGAGCCTAAAAATCGGTATTAACCGATAGCCCCATGATTTGAGAAGTTTTTCCTTCCTAGGACGCTTCAAGATTATCTTTATACAATAAACAATCTCATGAATATAGTTTATTATTCCGTCACAACTAGATACCAGGATGTTCCACTTTCACTTAAATTTGTTTGCTGACACCACTCACCATCTGCTGAAGAATTATTTCTAACGCCTAAATACAATCCACTCAATCGATTTTTTAAAGCATATGAACCATCATCCTTTTCAATCACTTCCCACATCTGGTTCCATCCTTGATTATATTCATACTGTATAATAGATGCCCCCACCTGCGTGGACATAGAATTCACATCCAAAACAAGACCACTGTTCTTGTTCTTTATAATATAATAGTTTCCATCTACCTGCTCAAATATCCATTTTTGGCTGTTCCATCCACCATACGTATATTGTTCTATACTCGCATTGTTATCCTGGGACCCCTGACATACGTTAAGTGCTTTCTGACTATTCACGTTATAAAACTCATATGAGCACTCATTTGATAAGAATGTCGTACCCGTTTTGAAAGCATTTAAAGCATCTGTAAATCTAAGTGTATTTGAAGAAACTTCTTCAGTCGCACCTAATGTGTAACCATCTGGTAAATACTGTGAATTTGCTTCTGGTTCCCAATAGAAAACGCCAATGCCTTTATTTCCAGGCACAGTATTCAAGGCATTTATTTCTTTACGAAGCAGTTCATAGGTTTTAGCTGCATCAGTTTCCACCTCGCCAGTTTCACAAATCATTACTTCTTTCTCGTATTTTGTTGCCATATTGTATAGATTTACTGCAACATTTTCAATCTCATCTCCACCTGTCCAATACGGGTAGTAGGAAAGTCCTACTACATCGGTTTTTCCTCCGCATTTTGTAATAAAATTACTAAAAAACCATTCAAAATGTAAAATACCACTTCCATGTGTCAAATGTGTAACTACTTTTGAATTCGGGCTTACAGCCTTCACTGCATCATATCCACTATTTAAAAATGCCGTAAGTTGCTCGAAATCACCCGTTTGATTACTTCCATAGGGATATAGAACACCATAGCTCACTTCGTTGCCAACCTGCACCCATTCAGGAGTTATTCCATTTTCTCCCAAAAAATTCATTATATAGTATGTATAATCATATACATATTTTTCAATTTCTTTTGCTGAAGCCCCCGACCATTGTTCAGGTATATCCTGGCATAAAGGATCTGCAAAATGGTCACTATAATGAAATACAAGCATGATTTTCATACCTAGATTTTTGGCTCTTTGCGCAGTATATAACAACCCTTGAGTATCACAATATCCCAAAAGACATGTTGTTCCATCAGGTTTTGTCCAAACAAAATCTGTCTCCGGATTTACAAAAACCCTTAATCGAACCGCATTAATGCCTTTATTCTTTAACACAGACAACGCATCATCGACATTTCCGTCCTCATTCAAATATTGTATCCCCTGATTTTCCATTTGACTTAACCACCCAATATCCGCACCGTATACAATATCATTATCTTGCTGATTTGATGCATGAGTTGTTACCGGCAAAACCATTACTGCTAAAAGCGCACTCATTACTAATGAAACTATTTTCTTATATAGCTTTTTCATGCCGCTACCTCACTTCTATTTTTCTTACTACATCTTCGCATCCATTTGCTGAAATTGTTACTGTAATGATTCCAGATTCATGTCCGGCTCTTACACATGCCATCGCATCTCCATCAAATGTATTACAACATCTGTCAAAATAATCTTCTTCATTAGACGGATTACTACTTCCAAGACCTTGTAATTTACCTGCACCATCAACAGATACCGTAATCTGTTTTATTTCTTGCTGGTTCGTTTTTCCACTTTCATCACAAAGCGTAATGTTCAGATAACACAGATCTTGTCCATTGGCAGTAAGCACTTTTTTATCCATTTTCACATCAAGAGTTGTTGATTTCTTAGCTGTTTCCAATGAATATCGTCCCCGTTCCATTCCATTCACATAGTCAATTGCCATCAATGTTCCTGCTTGATACGGCACGGTAAATTCAGCCACATATTGGTTTTCTTTTCCAGCTTTTTTTCTCCCCAGACTCTCATCGTTCAGAAAGAGTTCTACTTCTTCTGCGTCAGAATAGACATCGACACTTGCAGAAGTACCTTCGTATCCAGTCCACGTCCAGCTGGAAATATTATCTTTAAACATCCACGGAGTTTTCGATGGAGTCTGTCCATTACGATCAACTCGTTCAACCGCAATATATGGTTCATGCCTTAATCCATATACAACTTCACGATAATAACTGATTGGTCTTCGTACCCCTGTAATTGTGATATCCCCAATATATGCCAGACGATCCGGATAGACACTGCCAAAATTCTTTGTTCCATCGTAATAAAAAATACCACAGCCTGCTTCTCCGAGATAATCATATCCTGTCCAGGTAAAATCTCCTATAATATGAGAATAATCCTCTACCAATGTCCACAATCTGAATATATCTGCTGGAAATGTTTCCGTTCCCACTACCGCTTTATTCGGATGTAGCTGTGCCTCTAACACATGGCGTCCTGTCATGTAATTTAATCCTACAATATCTGTCGCATCACTTACTCCTGCAATAGCTTCTGATAATTTAGGATGTGCTGCAAATGCGTCTCCTGCCTCACCAGACATGAACTCCATGATTCCATTGAGTGCATTGCTTCCCATGGATTGCCCTTGATTGTCACCGCTATTCCCTTCATCTTTTCGTTTAATCAATGGAGCCACATCTCTCATAATTTCAAATAGTCTGGCTCCTGCCGCATTTAACCCATTCACGCCACAAGTCGTAAATCGTGTATCATCTAGTTCATGTAGTTTCTTACAAAGCATCCGGCTGATTTCAACTCCACGCGTTGTTCCGAGCTCGGATATTTCATTTCCGATGGAATAGATTGCTACACACGGATGGTTATAGTCCTTGTTTACCATTCTGGTCGTAACTTTTTCCCATTCATCTAAGAAATGTAAGGCAAAATCATGGCTGTTTTTATGAACCGTCCACATATCAAACAGTTCATCCATAACGATAATCCCCATTTCATCACAGATATCCAGCATTGCCTTGCTGATTGGATGATGAGAACTTCTAATACTGTTAAATCCTGCTTCTTTGATAATACGAATCTTTCTTCGTTCCGCATCATATATCGTTGCTGCACCAATAATTCCATTATCATGATGCAAACAAGTTCCCCGCAGATTCAATGACTTTCCATTTAGGCAGAACCCGTGTTTTCCATCTACATAAATGGTTCTGATTCCAAAATGTTCCTTCTGTTTATCAAGAATTTCTCCATTCTTCAAAAGAGTAACTTCTATTTGATAGAGATTTGGATGTTCTGTATCCCATAAGTGTGGATGTTCAATCTCCACATTCCATGTGAACTGTTTTAGTCCACATTCCTCATCTGTGATTTCTTTCTTACAACTACAAATTACTGCTCCTTCATAATAAATATCCACTTGAGCTTCATCTGCTCTGGAATCTTCGGAGATGTTTTCTATCTGAACAGCTAATTCCAACCTTGCCATTTTTTCATCTGCAGATATCGTTGTAATTTTCACACCTTCCGGCGGAATATAAGTGGATCCTCCAAGATATAGATTGACATCTCGATAAATTCCACTTCCAGAATACCATCTGGAGTTTTCTTCTGCTGAGTTATCTGCAATGACTTTAATCTGGTTCATCTGTCCGTAATTCAAATATGGTTTCAAATCCACAAAGAATCCTGAGTATCCATACAGGTTTGTAGCCGCCAATGCCCCATTCACATATACCATTGCTGTTTCATATATCCCCTCAAATTCCAGAATAGCAGCTCTGTTTTCCCATTCTTCTGGCACATCAATGTCTTTAAAGTATGTATAAATTCCACCTGGATAAAATCCTGTCTGGCTTCCATTCTTTGTCTCTTTGGTACGTTTCTCATAAATCATTGCATCATGCGGTAAGGTCACAACCTCCGGTGCCTTTCCAGACATCTCCATGATTTTCAATGAGGAAACCACCCCTTTACAGAATTTCCAATTATCTAGTAACTTTATTTTTTCCATAACACACTGCTCCTATACATTCTGATGTTCTTCATCCCATTTCTGATTTGCTTTTTCTACATCAAGTCTGGAAAGTAAATATGTAATCAGCACACCGATGAGAACCGGAATGATCAGATATATCCATAAAATCATATTTGTCGCTCCTGCTGTCTGAACAGCGGCATCATTTACAAATCCGCCCACTGCTAATAACCAGCCCACTGCAGCTGTACCGATTCCACCACCGATTTTAACACCGAGAGAAGAACAAGAGTACATCGTTCCTTCCATGCGAATTCCAGTTGTTCTTGTTGTGTAAGCACTGGCCTCTGCAATAAACGCATTCAATGAGCCACTGAGGAATCCTGCAAATACGCCTTTTACGAAAAGAATAATGAGAAAAAGTGTGATATTTTTCGTTACTGCAGCATAAATCAGTGGAATGCCAAGTACACAACTGATGCCATATGCCCATGTATTTACCTTCTGCATATTACCGACTTTTTTAATAATGAACGGTGCAATAATTAATGCAAAGATTACCGGAAACATTTTCATCATATTTAGTAATCCATAAATTCCTTCATTTCCAAGATAATATGTTGCAAAGAAAACACCTGATCCTGTAACAAGATTGCTCATAATATAATACACAATGTAAATAGCAACAATCATCAGATAATATTTATTTTTCAAAAGGACTTTAATTGTATCCAGAAAACTTAATTTATCTTCAGCTGATTTTCCGTCCTCTTTCACAGTTACTTCCTCATCCGGAAGTTCTTTCACAGCAAGAACACTGATGGTATTTACAACAAGTGCAATTATTGCAAATACAATAGCAACCATTCTCCATCCATTTGCACCACCACCAAAAGCACTTACTGCAGAAGTTACTGCAAATCCTAATACAATATTTGTTACAACTGCAAACATGAAACGGAATGAACCAAGTTGAACTCTTTCATTTGGGTTTTTTGTAATCAATGCAGTCAATGATGAATATGCAATACCATTCGCTGTATAAAAAATTGCATTTAAACAGGTATAAAATACGAAGAAATATGCATACTGTGCAGTTCTTCCCATTCCTGCCGGAACTGAGAAAAGCAGTGCCAAACAACCTGATACACCAATTTGTGCATATAACATCCACGGTCTGGCTTTTCCCATTTTAGAATGTGTTCGGTCAATTATATTCCCAAAGAACACATCTGTAACTCCGTCCACACACTTGGATACCAACATCAATGTACCAATCACAGCACTATTCATTCCCATTACACTTGTAAGATACAACAACAAAAAGCTGGAAACTAATCCATAACTACAGTTTGATGCAAGATCACCAGATCCATAAGCTAACTTTTGATAAAACTTTAAATATTTTTTTTGCGAAGCATTCTCTCCCATTGTAACTTCCTCCTTAAATGTTATGCCCATTTTGCCGGCTCATGAGCTCTCTATATGATATGTTTCAATCATATCGTAATTATTATTCGTCAACAATATCATTTATTGGTGGAATATGATATACTTTGTAACATATCTGGGAATCGAGGTGCTTATATGCCGAAAATATCATTTAATAAAGATTATAAAAATGCATTAACTATCTATGGAAGAGAAAGTCATTTTAATCAATATTATCATTTAGAAACACCATTTAGTTTCGTATTAGAGACCTATTATAAGGATGAAGTAAATGAATATATCAGTTTGACTAATTTTACCCCGACTGACATTAAACACACAATTGTTCCAAACATCAGCACAATCTTCACAAGTCAAAATCGAGTGTTACATCAACATGATTTCTATGAATTCATGTATGTTTTAGACGGGACTGTAACAAACTCTATTGAAAATACTATCCGTATCTATCCCAAAGGTTCAGGATGTATCGTTAACCGAAATTTGAGACATGCCGAAAGATTTGATGGAAACTTCCGTGTATTTTTTCTCAATCTATCCAAGGAATATATCACTAAGATGATAAAAGAGACGCACAATCTCTATTTTGCAGAAGAACAGGAGATACTGGACAGTCCAATCTTAAAATTCTTGCAAGAAAGTGAAAATAATGATGTTCTGTCTAACAAGCAATTCCTTGATATATTTCCGGTACAAGGAAATGATTTTGCACATCGCTGTATGTATAAAAACGGAGAAAGCATCTCAAAAACTATGCTTTCTCCTACCTTTGGGAGTTCCCATCTGATTGACGGATATATTTGCAATATTTTAGGACTTATATGTGATACAACAGCTTTTCACACAACTCATGTGAAATTAGATTACAACAACGACTTTTTAATTTTTTCCAGAGCAACCCATATGATAGAAGATTCCAACGGATTGATTTCACGTAGTGAACTAGAAACAAAATTGCATTATAGCGGAGATTATATCAATCGGATTATCAAAAAATACAGCAATTTAAACTTATCTAGTTATTGTATGAACTATCGCTTAACGAAGGCCATTGATCTGCTCAAAGAAACGGATCTCTCGATTTCTGAGATTGCATTTCAGCTTGGCTTTAAAAACCGTACCCATTTTTATAAACAGTTCAAAAATCACTATGGAATGATGCCAAGTTCGTTTCGTAATCAAAAATAAATCTTATATCGTTTTATTATTGAAAATCACACTACTCTATGGGACGTATGGCTGCCCCGGTTATGGCTTGCCGGATAAACTCGGCTTCCACCGTATATCCGATCAGGGCAGGCTTGGTTTCATACCTTTGCAAACTGCTCATCCAGATCTTTCTCATCTGCATTGCATTTCAAAAATGTACGAAATTCCGATTTACCTATTTCTTTATATTTCTATTATAACAGTTCTCTATATCCGCTACAATGAAAGCATAGTTAGCTAGAACAAACTATTCATTTATCCATCTACAACAACTCACATCATTGCTACATGACATATCACTCTTCCGGGCGGGAAAGAAATCCACATCACATAGGCAATCAATATATTATATTCTAAGTACCGTGAGTTATATTATTGCAAACCTCCATTTCACCACTCAATTTTGACTCGGATACCGATACTCATCATCAAAATCATCATGGTATTTCTCATTTTTTCGTAGGACAAAAGTCAGCGAAACCCTTGTATTTACTGGGTTCTTTCTAACTTAGCATTATAATAACTCATTCCCCCTACTACACCGGAAAATTTGATTTTGCCAAACTTACGCAAAAGAAAAACACTGCAATCTGCAAAGATTACAACGCTTTCTAAAAACCTATTCAGTTGTGCCGGACTTTTTATCTGTCCTCATTTTCGACTTCTGCTACCTCTTTCGCAGTAGCGGTTACAATCCGTATGCCCTTGTCGCTCATATCGTCAAGCTGCCGCCGCTTTGTGTCTTTCCCGGCAGGTTTATCTAAAAAGAACTGGTCTACGGATATATTGTAACGGAGCATAAACTCAAAGAAAATCTGCAAACTGGGGTGTTGCCCCTTGTTTTCGATATTCGCAAGGTAGCGGGGAGATATGAACATTTCGTCGCACACCTTTTTGCGGCTCTCTTTCCTGTCCGTCCGCGCCGTCTTTATTGCTGCTCCAAAAGCCTTAAAGTCGTATCTTGGTACTGGTCTTTTTGCCATAATTATTCACCCAGTTACATTTTATTGTTCCTCTTTTCACTTGGATATGTCTACATACTTCCTATTATTAGCCAAAATAATTCTTATTAAACCGCAAAAATGAATGAATATTATTCATTGACTTTTGAAATAGGCTGCGCTATAATAGCTCTGGAAAGGAGGGTTGAATATGGCTAACGTGAAAGAAAATTCAAAAACAGCTTTCAATCAACAAGCAGATACTTATGATAACGATATAAAAGGACAACACGCGCGTTCCTTATATCCTGTCATGCTTAAAAAACTTTCTGAACTCCCTTACCATACAGCTTTAGATTTAGGCTGCGGGACAGGCGAAATGATGAAACGTATTTTGCAGCAAAACGGGGACAAAACTTTATATGGAATTGACCTATCAGAAAAAATGTTAAAAGTAGCAAGAGAGAAACTTGGAAATGAAGTTAATCTTGTATTAGGGGACAGCGAAAATCTCCCCTTTAGTGACAATTTTTTTGATGTTGTTTATTGCAACGATTCCTTTCATCATTACCCCCTGCCGGATAAAGTGCTTTCAGAAGTGTGCAGAGTTTTAAAACCCGGTGGAACATTTATTATGTGTGACTGCTGGCAGCCTGCAATCGGACGGGCAATTATGAATTTCTACATGAAACATAGCAAGGAGGGAGATGTAAAAATTTATTCAGAACGTGAAATACGGGAACTGTTTTCCGGTCACTTTTCAAAAGTTTTCTGGGAGCATATCGGAAATACGTCCTGTATAGCTTGGGGAATAAAATAATCCTTTTAAATGACTGATATTCAGTCATTGACTTTGTAAGCAAGGACTGATATTATCAAGAAAGACTAGGAGGTGCAATATGCGTATTACGAAAGAACCCGAAGAACGTAAGCAGGAAATATTAGACACCGCTATGCAGTTATTCTACGAAAAAGGTTATGAAAAAACCTCTATTACTGATATTGCAAAAGCCATAGGTGTTGCACAGGGATTGTGTTACCGATATTTTCCGTCAAAAGAAGCCCTTTTCGACAGTGCCATAGACCAGTATGCAGAGGAACTTGTGCGCCGTTTTTCTATTCCGGCGGATAGTGATAAATGGACATTAAAAGAAATTGTGGAAACAATGTCCGTTATGGTAGAAACAGAAAATAGCGATTATTATAAGACGCTTCATGTCGTGGAAAATAAAAAGTTTCACGACCAACTGATGTTAAAAGTCTGCGAAAAACTTTCAAAAATAGTTACTAAGCTACTTGAACGAGCAAAAGAAAAAGGCGAAATCAGCATAAATGATATTCAAACGACAGCCTCTTTTTGCGTTTACGGGCAAATCGGTATTTTACTTGACGGAAGTTATACCGCAGAAGAGAAAGAAAAACGTATTCGTGATTTTCTGATATATGCACTAAGGCTGTAAGGTGGCTCCCTGCTCTGATAGGGAGCAATCTTTCGGTATTTAATTGAATGATATTCATTCAAAACAAAAAGGAATGAATGACCCGTCACGGTTTACAAGCATACAGGAATATTATTATTTCATCTATGCTATCAGCTACATGATGTTAGCAGAACTTTGTATATGGATTTATAATTTCAAAGGTTGGTTGAAGAAACAAGATAAGAAAAATAGTGATTATGGAACAATTCTAATAGTCATGTTGGGGTGTTGGAGAAGTTTCTATTTCAGTACCTATTTCAGAAGTCAACCTTTTATCCAGATAGCAGGAGATATACTTCTTCCCCATGCTTTTTATTATGTGGGACTGGTTGCTGTCCTCATAGGAACAACACTACGCATTTATGCTGTCTGGAGCCTAAGACACGCTTTTACTCTATCTGTCAAAACAGGAAGTAATCAACAATTAGTTACGACTGGGGTTTACCGATACATCAGAAATCCCGCTTACGCCGGAACAATTTTAAGTATGCTTGGAAATGCCTTTTGTTTCCGTTCCGTCTTTGCACCGTTGGTTGTCCTGCTGCTTTTAACTATATGCTACGGGATAAGAATTAAGGTTGAAGAAAAAGCACTGTATGAACGCTTCGGAGAAGATTTTAAAAACTATTGCTTCCGTACATGGAGGTTAATACCATTGATTTGGTAATCGGCTACCTCATAGGTAGCCCTTAAATAAAGCACGAATATGAATGTTATTCATTCAAAGAAAGGAAGTTTTTACTATGCCAACAAAGATTGATTTTATTGAAGAAAATACAAGACGCTGTTTAATGGCTATGGCTCTGCCTATGATTGCTGCTATGTTTCTTAACATGGCTTACAACCTTGTTGATAGTTTATGGATTGGAAATCTTTTAGGAGAAACCGCCTATGCGGCATTAACTAATTCAACCCCCATTATTTTGATACTCACGTCCGTTGCTATGGGAGCTACTAACGGTGTATCAATTTTACTTTCGCAAGCGATTGGAGCAAAAGATAAGCGAAAAACAGAAAGTCTTATAGCAACTTCTCTTATCGTTGCTATTGCCTTTTCCCTTTTGATTACATTAGTCCTTGAACTGACCTTGCCTTTTATCCTAAATGCTCTGAACACGCCAACGGAAACTTATGACATGGCATATAGTTATCTGGCAATTTATGTTCTTGGCTATGTTGCTGTTTATTTGTATCTATACTTTACGGCAGTTTTGAGAAGTTTTGGAAATTCTATGTTTCAAGCCGCCGCTATGTTAGTATCTACGATTTTAAATGCAATTCTTGACCCTATTTTTATTCACTTTATAGGCTTTCATGGAGCTGCGATTGCAACGCTGCTTTCACAAGCTGTTTGCTTGATTTTTATGGTTGCTTATCTGAAAAAGAAAAAATTGTTTGCTTTGCATATCACATGGTTTAAAAAAAAGGATATTTTACCCCTCATTCAGAAAGCTGTACCGTCTATCATTCAACAAAGTATTCCGGCGGTAAGCACAACATTTTTGACTGCATTGGTAAGCACATACAGTATTACTGCGATTGCGGCGTATGGAATTACTGGAAAATTGGAAACTATCCTTTTTTATCCGGCTATGTCACTAAATATGGTCTTAACTACAATCGTTGGACAGTGCATTGGAGGGCAACGCCCTGACCGCGCCAGAGATTATTTAAAATGCGCTTTGAAATATGGGTGTGCGCTTCTCCTGATTCTTTCCATTATCATTGTAGCATTTTCAAAACAGCTTTCCGGCTTATTCGTAAAAAGCTCTGATGTTGCTGCTATTGTTGGCGTTTACTTCTTAATCGTAGGAGTAGGGTATGTTTTAAATACCGTCACAAACAGCTTTCTTGGTGTGTTGAATGGATTTGGCAAGCCTGCAAAAAGCATGATGTTGATGATTTTTTACTATATCGTTGTTCGTATGCCTTTAGCATATTTGCTCTCCCTTTTAGGGTTTGGGCTGAATGGAATATGGGTTGCTGTACTTATAAGCCATATTTGCGCGGCAGCAGCTTCCACTATTGTATCGACGTTGCAATTTAAAATGTCAAAATAATTTAAAAAATTTAGCCGCCGTTTTCCTATTTTAAAAATGGAAATACGGAGGGTGTATTAAAGTCGCCCTTTTTAGGGATACGGCGGTATCTTGGAGGTATCGCCGTGTCCTTTTTTGTTGCGAACAAACCGCCTAACCTATCAAAAAAAGTCTATCTCTTATAGCGGTTTATTCTGGACACAAATATGAACTTTCAAATCATCTAAATACGCTTGTTATTTCTAATGCGTCTACCTGTATTTTTCAGTTAGGCGCATTTTGTTTTTCCCTAAAAATTTTCAAAAAATCCTCAAATGGGTTGGCATATTTTTGCCGAGTGGAACTGAGAGATCACGAAAGGGGAAGTTATCACCCGCTTTCGCGGTTGCGAAAGGAGGTGAAACCATGAACGAGCCTATTCGTACCCAGTGGCAAATCCGATGTGCTTTTACCGGTTATTGCAAGCGGTCATTGGAAAATGAAAAACTTGCAGCTTACAGGGACATGAATTGTCGGCAGCTACGCAAAGTGACATTTTCTGACTTGACACCACAGGAAGAAAATCAGCTTTACACCTACGACAGTTATTTTGTGAATGATGAAGCTGAACAGTCTTTTTATGTGGCAGGAAAAGAAATTTCTGCGAAGCTACTTGCCGAAGCCTTGCACTTCTCCCGATATGAAAAATGCCGAGAACGCCTGTAAATACAGGCTATACCGGCATATAAGAACTTCTAAAGAGATAATCAAAAAGTCATATCTGATTTATGACTAATAATGTACCATAAAAACGGAATCATTATAAAAATAGATATTTGTAATGCAAATAAAAAAATCTCTTGTAGCAAATATTGCGTACTCACTTCTAAATTTGAAAACATTTTTCAACCACCTCACAAATATGAATTTTATTTGGCAGATTTGATTATCCACTCATCAAGAAATTTCATTTGCTCTTTCGTATGAAACCAATGCTCTCCATTTTTCATAATAGAAAGTGTTGAATTAGTTCTCTGTGCAAATTCTAATATCGTTCCATAAGCGGTAAGATTATCTTTTTCACCATACAAAATATGTGTTGGGATTTTCCATATAATAGGATTTTCTCTTGCATAACAAAGATAATCCCATGAGAGTTTTTCTCCAAAGGTTGTCTGAATTTCTTTTTTCTCTTTGAGTTCATCTTCTCTAACATTTGCCCAGATCATCATATCAGCAATGAGCCTTTCCATATCTACAACGGGCGAAATAAAATATGCTTTCTCTATTTTCTGATTTGATAAAGCATTGATAGCAAAATACGCTCCAATGCTATTTGCGATTATTTCAACAGACCTGTAGTTTTTACAAATAGAATTAAAAAATAACGGAAATTCTTCTTTTGCTTCCCATGGAAACTGTGCAGTATAATCAAGACCAATAACATCACAATCACTAAAGATCGGTTTGTAATGAATAGCTTCTTCAACATTTCCACCTTTTCCATGTATATAAATAACTGCTTTATCCACAATAAATATACTCCCACAAATATTAATTTTTACAGCTTGATAAGCTAGGGTTTTGCTTTCCTACTCTTCGTCATCATCATTTTTTCTCTTCTTTTTCGAATCATAAAGAGTGCCTAAAAAAGTCCGGCACCTACACCTATTGCAATTCCTGTACCAATATTATCATATACAGCACCTAAAGATGTACCAATAGCAATGCCAATACATATTCCCATCGTCAACCCATTATTGTATGTATTAGATGTATTTTTCATATAATCACCTCAGATTCAAATTTCTTTTCTCCATTATATCTCTAATATCCTTTGAAAATCAACTAAAGACTTTTACTCGTAAATCCTCTCTGGCACATAAAATGCTTCAACTCTAATTTCATTTTCTTCATATTCCATGTTTATCCAATAATCTCTCACCATACATCCTACATGATAATCTTGCAAAGAGTATATTTCTAAAGTCTGAAAATCAACTATACAAAGCGGTATTACCTCCTTTTCTTCATATTCCCATTTTGAATATCTCAAACTCTTTGTAATCTTATCTAAGCATTCCTGGCACAAATGTTCTGCTAAAAAATTCATATCTAACTTATAGGTATCTGGAATCATTATCTCCACATTTGCCATTCCTCGGCTTGGTAATCCACCAGTCGAATAAAATGTACCTCCTGTATTGGTATATGTAATCTGTGAACCTTTAGAATCCTTATAGCTATCTAATCTCAATTCCACTATATACCAATCCAACAAAGATATAATTCCAATATCATCCGATCCCTGAAATCCCCCCATTAGACTTTCATTGTTTAAACCACATAAAAGTACAGTTTACAAGGGACTACACAGGGTAGGTATCTGACGGGAGGGGTGCCG
>OFMF01001751.1_pt1 | contig 15638 bp, 14 predicted proteins | sample 1541771 | NCBI WGS metagenome assembly OFMF01 (sample SAMN04209235, study PRJEB22552) | human gut metagenome | biome: gut; material: feces | host: Homo sapiens | place: USA: Oklahoma
GGGAGGTCAGGTTCAAGTCCTGTATCGTCCACCATCACAATCCCTTAGAGCCGCAAGGCTTTGAGGGATTTTTTCTTATCCAAAAATTGCGTTTAGCCTTATTTTTAGCCTGATTGCAGGACAAAAATGAACGGACAGAAATGTTCTTTGTGTTCTCTTCCATTCGATTGTGCGATAACGTGGCCGTACAGATCCAACGTAAGGCGGCTGCGGCGTGTGAACTGCTCCAGGCCGCGGCGGAGCATCCTGCTGGGACATGGCGTTTGCCCTTTTGCTTCTGGCCAATCACGTCCTGAGCCTTCTCTCTTTTCTGTGCTTTTGTCCTGTATATCTGATATGCTCCGGCGTCAGAAAATCGTGTGGTCACAGATTGGACACGCGGCTCTGGGACTGTATTCCACCCTGCTCGTGATGACGTTCTGCACATGGGATATGGCAAAGCTGGCGCTGTATTTCTGCTGGCCCGTGAGCGTTTTGTTTCTACATTGAAGCATCGGTCATTTCAAATTGCCCACGGGCCTGACGGCCTATGCGGGGATCACCGAAAAACATTTTTTACAGGCTAAGGGGTCCGGCTGCTGACGCGCAGCCGGACCCCTATCTGTCATCAGATAACGTTCCCGAATGAAACAGGTCAACACATCCCCTTGACTTTTACTATCAACAATGGTACTATCAACAAAAGTAAAACCGGAGGTATCGTTATGTCATCGATCGATTTGGTCATACTTGGTATTGTACTGGAGAAACCTCGAAGCGCCTATGACATTCAAAAGGATGTGGAGTACCACCATTTTCCCCGCTGGACAAAAATAAGCGTACCCTCTATTTACCGTAAAGTCCTTCAGTTGAGTGAGAAAGGGTATCTGAAAAGTGATATTGTCAAAGGCGGCAAGTTTGCGGATAAGACCATCTATTCTGTTACCGATCAGGGCAGGGCATATTTCAAGGAACTGATGGCCTCTTGCGCCTCCGGCCCAGTCCCCCTGCTGTTCGACTGCAATGTGGTCATTACCAACCTGAATAAGATGGACAAAGCCGAAGCATTGGAACTGGTTTCGGCTTTGCGCCGGAGCATACAGTCCTCGGCTGAATCGACCGAGGGCTATGCGCAGGAATTTGCAGATATTCCTTTGGTGGGAAGAACGATTTTTGAGCAGCAGCAGCTTCTCTACCGCGCCCTTCTGGAATGGCTGGATCACTTTGAAGGGCAGTTCTTAAAAGAATGAGCACAGGCCTCCTAAGCAGCTTGACCATCCTGTTTGAAGCTCCGTTTTGGGTCGGTCTATACGAAAGAACGGATCACGGTCGGTACGAGGTATGCAAAATCACGTTTGGCTCAGAGCCAAAAGATTACGAGGTCTATGAGTTTCTATCGAAGAATTGGCACAAGCTGAAATTCAGTCCCCCGATCCAGGCCGAAGTAGCCATAGAGCGAAAAGTCAACCCCAAACGTATGCAGCGTGAGATCCAAAGCCAACTGCAAGATAAAGGCATTGGAACAAAGGCACAGCAGGCGTTGAAGCTTCAGCATGAGCAATGTAAGCTGGAACGGAACACCAAGAGCCGCGAGCAAAAAGAGGCGGAGAAAGACCGCCAGTTTGCCATACGGCAGGAAAAGAAGAAAGCCAGGCACAGAGGAAGATAACACAAAGTATTATAGAATGGATTTATGCTCCTTTGACAGCAGCAAAACCCCAAAAGAAAGACATGACCGTAGGTCATGTCTTTCTTTTGGGAAGGGATGGTTAAAATCGATATTTCTGTCAGAAACAAAATATGCCGCCCGCAGGGCGGCACACCAACTGCGAGCTCAGCGATAGCGGGTCGCAGTTGGAAAGGAGGAGCAGCGGCGTGAGCGTACTCTGACTTATAAAATAAGTCGGAGCAAGCGATACAAAGCTTGCTCCGACGTGGCACGCCAGAAGGGAATCGAACCCCCAGCCTCACCCTTAGGAGGGGTGCGCTCTATCCTATTGAGCTACTGGCGCAGAAATACAGGGCGGCAGCTCTGCCGCTCTGTTCTTTTATTTTATCCTCTTCCCTTCACTCTGTCAACGAAAACCTGTCCGTTCCTCATTCATCTGCCCGGCTTTGATCGACAGAAACCCCCATCGGCCATAATCGGCCGATGGGGGCAATACTTCCGCGCCCACCGTTTCACCACGGCGGGAACTGGCCTTACAGGAAGTTCCGGATCTGGATCCCTTCCTGCTGGAATTCCTTTTTGATGCGCTCCACAAAAGCCAGGGCCTTAGCGCCGTCCCCATGGACGCACAGGGTATCCCCCTGGATCTCGATCTCCTTGCCGGTGATGGCGGTGACCTTGTGCTCCTTGATCATTTTGACGCACCGCTCCACCGCCAGATCTTCATCTGTAATCATGGAGCCTGGCTGTTTCCGGGGGACCAGGGACAGGTCCTCCTGATAGGCGCGGTCGGCAAAGATCTCCGCCGCCGTTTTCAAGCCCATCTTCTGTGCCTCCTCCCCCAGCACGGCCCCCGCGCAGTAGAAGATGCGGATGGAGGGATCGATCTCATACACGGCCTCACAGATGGCCCGGGAGGTCTCACGGTCGTACTGGCACAGGTTGCCCAGCGCGCCGTGGGGCGCCACGTGCTGCAGCTTCAGCCCATAGCTCTGGGTGAACGCCATAAGGGCTCCGATCTGATACTTCATGTAATTTTTGATCTCGTCCACAGACAGCGTCATCTTCCGGCGGCCGAACCCCATCAGGTCGGGGTAGCCGGGATGCGCGCCCACAGCCACGCCCCGCTCCTTGGCCATGCGCACCACCTTGTCCATCACCATGGGATCCCCGGCGTGGTAGCCGCAGGCCACATTGGTGGAGGTGATATGCTGGATGATGCCCTCGTCGTTTCCGATGCGGTAAGCGCCGAAGCTCTCGCCCATATCGCTGTTCAAATCGATGGAATACATGAAACGCACCTCTTTCTGTTACTGGGAGACCACCTGGATGGAGGTCTCATAGACGGTTCCGTTGACGGTGATGCGGTAGTGACGCACAGGCCCCAGTCCTTTGGCCTGGGGTTGGGCTGCGGTCTGAGGCTGGACAGGCGGAGCATTCAGCCGCCGGTCCAGCTCGTTGAGGCGCTCCCGCGTCTCCCGCCACAGCCGGTGGGCCTGGGAGACAGAGACCGACTGAAAGCGGATGGTATCGCCGGGACGGCACTGGCCGATAACGGGAAGGTCCGCGGTGATCACAGTGGCGATCTTGGTATAGCCGCCCACAGTCTGCCGCTCCGCCAGCATGATGATGGGCAGGCCCGAGGTGGGCACCTGGATGGCGCCGGTGACCATGCCGTCGGAGATGATGTTGCCGTCTACTTTATGCTCGATGACCGGGCCGTCCAGACGGCAGCCCATACGGTCAAAGTCGTTGGTCACATGATAGGGCTGGCCCAGGAAGGTTTCGATGCCTTTGGGGGTGAAGGCGTCGTCCTGGGGACCGAGAATGACCCGCAGGACCCGCTGGTTTCCGGCGGGCATGGGGTGGTCGGTGCGGCGGGATTCCATGCGGGGCAGGGTGGTCTTGGGAGCCAGGAAGGAGATCTCATCTCCCTTGGCCAGCTTGCGGCCCTCCAAGCCGCCTACCTTATTCTGCACACCGGTGGCCCGGCTGCCCATCACCTCGGGGACATCCAGTCCGCCGGCAAAGGCCACGTAGGTCCGGCAGCCGGTGCGGGCAGCCCGCAGCTTCAGCACTGAACCCGCCTTTACCAGAACCGCCTGGTTCATGGGCAGGGGCTTCTCGTCCAGCAGGGGCATCATATCCCCGCCGGTAACGGCGATGATGTTGTCCTGAGTAAAGCGCAGGGTGGGACCCAGCATGGTGGCCTCCAGAGCGCTGAGATCTCTGGAATTGCCCACCAGAATATTGGCGATCTGGAAGGACTCCAGATCCATAGGGCCGGAGGGGGAGACGCCGAACTGCTCATAGCCGTACCGGCCTTTATCCTGAATGGTGGTCAGGACTCCGGGATTTTCTACTACGATGCCCATGTTCAGCCCTCCTTTTCATAGGTTTTGGGCTGGTAGCAGCCAAGCTCTACCTGCCGCTTGATATCCATGAATTCCGCCTTGTCCACCGGGACATGGCGGATCCACTGGCCCGCCTTGAGCAGGAAGGGGTTCTTCTTGCGGTAGTCACAGGCCAGAATGGGAGTGGTGCCGATGATGTTCCAGCCGCAGGGCTGGTCGAAGGGGATGATGTCGCTCAGGCCCAGCTGCACCACGATGCTGCCGCCGGGAATGCGTACCCGGGGGGTCTCCCGCCGCTTGAAGGAGAAGGGATTCTCAAAGCGGGCGGTGTAGGGGTGGCCGGGCGCAAAGCCCAGCATATAGACATAGTAGTCGCTCTGGCTGTGGATGCGGATGATTTCCTCCACCGTCTTGCCCTCAATGCGGGCGATCTCCTCCAGATCCAGTGCATATTCCCCCTCGTACAGGACAGGGATCTCCGTCACAATGGCCTTGGGGAGCGCAGCAAGATCCAAGTGGCCGGCGCTCTGGTCGATGGCCTCCTTCAGCTGCTCCAGGTCAGCTGTGAGAGGGTCGTAGTGGATGACCAGGGAGCGGTATGTGGGGACCAGTTCCCCTATCCCGGGGAGCCTATGGGCTTCCAGCGCGCCCTTTAAGGCCATCACCTTCCGATTGACCTCCATGCTGATCTCATTTTCAAATTCCACCAACAGGGCCTGATCGCCCACATTATGTAAGGTGTACATCGTATTCCTCCATTTGTCCGGCCGGTCCATATCAATGGACCGGCCGGATGGATCGATTGGTTCAAAATAACAGGACGGCGGGGATCAGCTGTTGTAGAGTTCCTTGTTGAACTCCTTCTCGCTGGCGGAGACGATCACGGCGGTGGCCGCATCACCCACCACGTTCAGGGTGGTCAGGACCATCTCACAGGGCTTGTTCATGGCAAGCACCAGGGAGTAGATGAGGGTGCACAGCTCGGTGTTGAAGCCCGCGCCGGTGAGCACCGCGTACAGCATGACAGAGCCCGCGGCGGGGATGGCCGGGGTGCCCATGGAAGCGGCAATGGCCAGCAGGGTCATGGTCAGGTAGTTCATGGGGGTCACCTCCAGGCCAGCGCAGGTGGCGATGAAGGCGGCGCCGATGATGTGCATGATGGCGGTGCCGTTCATATTGATGGTCATGCCCACAGGCAGCACGAAGTCGGTGATCTCCTCAGAGCAGCCTAATTCCTTCACACAGGTCTCACGGTTCAGAGGCAGAGCGGGGGCAGAGGCGGCAGCGCCAAAGGCGATGATGGCCACTTTGATCATCTTCTTCATAAAGATGAAGGGGTTGCAGTGGGTGGCAGCGCCGATGGCGATGGGGTAGGCCACCATCAGATAGACCACCAGGACGATGATGGTGACAAGGATGTAGGAGAAGATATTGCTCACCTGGTCGATGCCGTAGATGGCGAAGGTGCGGGTGATCATGCAGAACACGGAGACAGGGCTGCACACAATGATCAGGAAGTCCAGGAACTTCTGGACGATCTGGCTGCACTCATCGCAGAACACCTTGAAGACCTTGATCTTGTCGCCCATGGCGGCAATGCTCACGCCGATGATCACAGAGCAAGTGATGACCGCCAGCATCTTGTTGTTGGAACTCAGGGCCGCGATCATATTGTCCGGCACCGCATTGACCAGAGTGACCAGGATGTTGCTGGTCTCCGCCTCGGTCACGTTGGCGGCCAGGCTGTCCACCACAAACTCCCGGTACAGGCCCATGCCAATGACGGCCTCGGAGACCAAGGCGGCGAACAGGCAGGCCACCAGATAGAACAGCACAAAGGTGATGATGGTCTTGCCGGCGATGCGCCCCAGCTTTCTCATGTCGTTCATGCTGCAAACAGACATAATGATGGAGAAAAAGACCATGGGCACAATGGCCAGCTTCAATGCGTTGGTAAATACCGTCTGAATGATGTAGAACAGGCCAATGGCGCTGCGTCCCTCGCTGACGGTGATGTCCTGGAAGAAAATCTTATTCAGAACATCCCACGTGGCCGGGGACATGGAGGGTTTTAACACTGAGATAACGATGCCCAGGATCACGCCCAGGATCAGGGCTGTTACCATGCGCTTGACAAAGCTTTTCCGTTTCTTCTCAACCATGATTTCAACTCCCGTATACAACCGTAATTTGTATCCCGCTCTTGAAGGGATCCGTAAATTTTGGTTCGGCGGTCTCAATTCGGGTCACCGGTGTCAACAGGAGTATTCCTGTCTTAATTGCCCAAAAATCAACTGCCTCTCTGGCTGTCTCAAGGGTAACATCTCCAAAGATTTTTGACAAATAAATATTTCGACGATATTTTATTTATTTTCTAAATATTTTCCGGGAGGAATCCAGCACAAAAGCCCGCAGAGGGATCCCCCACGGGATTTTATTTGTTTATTTAATAATTTTTATTGTCTATATTCATTTTACAAATATAATTTCTGTGCGCTATAATGGCATTGAAAGTCAGGAGCGAGAAAAAACTGATGGATCACACAAAAATCAGCCTGTGATAGAGAGGAAAGGAGAATCTACTATGATTCAAACTGCTCAGCGTATGGAGAACCTCCCGTTCTCCGGCATCCGCGTGATGATGGAGCGGGCCAATCAGATGCAGAAGATGGGGGAGGACGTCATCCACATGGAGATCGGCCGGCCCGACTTTGACACCCCCCAGGTCATCAAGGACGCCGCCTATGACAGCATCCGCCGGGGCAATGTGTTCTACACCTCCAACTACGGAACCCCGGAGCTGCGCAAGGCCATCACCGAGAAGCTGAAGCGGGACAACGGTGTGGAGTACACGCCGGAAGAGATCCTGGTGACCATCGGCGTGGGCGAGGGCACCTACGCCGCCGTGGCCGCCTTCCTGAACCCCGGCGACGAGGTCCTGGTCCCCGATCCCGTGTGGCTCAACTACATCCATGTGCCCAATTTCTTTGAGGCCGTCCCCGTCAGCTATCCGCTGCGGGAGGAAAACGACTTCCAGATCGACCTGAAGCAGCTGGAGGCGCTCATCACCGATAAGACCCGGATGCTGGTCATCAACAGCCCTGGCAATCCCACCGGTGTGGTGCAGTCCTATGAGACGCTGAAGGGTCTGGCCGACCTGGCCATCCGCCACGACCTCATCGTGGTCTCCGATGAGATCTATGAGAAGCTGGTCTACGGCGGCGAGAAGCACATCAGCATCGCCTCTCTGCCCGGCATGAAGGAGCGCACCATCACTCTGAATGGCTTCTCCAAGTGCTACTCCATGACCGGCTGGCGTCTGGGCTATGCCGCCGCTCCCGTGGAGTTCATCAAGGCCATGGTCCGAGTCCATCAATACATCAACACCTGCGCCGCCTCCTTCGTTCAGGAGGCCGGCATCACCGCCCTGGAGAAGGCCGAGCCTGACGTGCAGGAGATGGTGCAGGAGTACGCCCGCCGCAGAGACTATATGGTTTCCGCCATCAACAGCATCGACGGCGTGAGCTGCAAGACCCCCGGCGGAGCCTTCTATGTCTTTATGAACATCAAGTCCTTCGGGATGTCCTCCGCCGAGATGGCCAACTACCTGCTGGAGGAGGCCAAGATCGCCGCCGTGCCCGGCTCTGCCTTCGGCGCCCAGGGCGAGGGCTATATCCGCTTCTCCTACGCATGCAGCTATGAGCGCATCGTGGAGGGCATGGAGCGTATGCGCAAGGCCCTGGCCAAGCTGCCCAGGAAGGGTTAAAACCGCTGCCACACCTGCCCAATGTGCAGGTCGAACTTCAGGTTTTCCAGATATTGCTCCAGATTGCGCTCGAAGTGGTCCAGCGCCTTTTCCGTGGTGATCAGGGGGCTGCGGTGCTTGATCTTATAGCAGCAGCGGTTGGGAGGCGGATTCTCCAGGCGGCTCACATACAGGGCGTGGCTGCCGTAAAGCTCATGGATCACCGACTCTGGGGCAATCATCCAGTACTGTTCTCTGGGGTTCCACATTTTGGAGATCACGGTGATGGTATCCGCAGACAGGCAGGGCCGACCATAGCTGGTGAGCCACTGGTCATGCCAGATCTGATAGGGGTCGTCCCACTTCAAAAACAGCTCCTTGGCGGGGTCCAGCTCCTCGGTGTGGACCAGGGGCTTTTCCACTGCCGGATTGGAGGACTGGACCAAGTACAGCCGCTCGCCAAAGATACACTCACAGAGGATATTTTTGTAGTAGAGCTGATAGTACACGAAGGCCAGGTCGATGTCGTGGGCGTCCAGAAGGCTGTACAGCTCCGGAGACTGGTGGGTGCGGACATTCAGGTCCAGAGCGGCCCCGCTGTGGATCAGCTGCCGGTAGAAGGGGGCCAGAAGGGCCACGTTCATACTGTCCGTACAGCCGATGGTCAGCAGGGTCCGCTCCCGCCGCCCTTGGAGCAGCCGCGTCTCCTTCCAGAGGGCCATCATCCGCTCGGCGATGGGAATAAAATCCATGCCTTCCGGGGTCAGCTCGATCTGCTTGAACCCCTTGCTGCGCAGGACCAGGGAACAGTTGAGCTCCTTTTCCAGCAGCTTCAGCCGGTGGCTCACCGTGGGCTGAGAGAGAAACAGCGCCTCCGCCGTCTTTGAAATGCTCTTTGTGCTGACGATGGAGAGAAACATTTCCACATCGGCCAAATCCATACCAAGGCACTCCTTTCATACCGGGTCTGACGGGCATATCGTTCCTTTAGTTTACCATAGATCTGATTTGCTTTTCAATCACAATTCACACAACACATCAAACCAAGAAAGAAGGATCCTATCATGGCAGTTGGATGCAGAATCAAGAAAAATATCGTTCGTCCCGACCGCAGTCTGGTGGAGGCCTTCCGGGGGATTCCCGTGGCCAACATCGATGACTGCATGAACCGTATGTCCGCCGTCCAGGCGGAGCTGTGCCCTATGAACGCCTCCCCCCTTCTGGGCACCGCCTTCACCGTGAAGTGCCCCGCCGGCGACAACCTCATGTTCCACAAGGCGCTGGACCTGGCTCAGCCCGGCGATGTGCTGGTCATCGCCGCCGGCGGCAGCATGAGCCGCGCCCTGTGCGGAGAGATCATGGCCACCTATGCCCGCAGCCGAGGGATTGCCGGCTTCATCATCGACGGCTGTGTCCGCGACCGGGACGAGCTGGCCCAGTTCACCGACTTCCCGGTCTACGCCAAGGGCGTCATCCCCAACGGCCCCTATAAGAATGGTCCCGGCGAGATCAACTTCCCTGTCAGCGTGGGCGGACAGGTCATCTGCCCGGGCGACATCCTGGTGGGCGACGGCGACAGTATTCTGGTCATCAAGCCGGAGGACGCCGAGGAGCTGGCCAAGGCCGCCGCCGCCGTCAAGGTGAAGGAGGAGGGCCAGCTGGCCGGGATCCACGCGGGCAAGGGCTTTCCGCGTCCCTTTGTGGACCAGATCCTGGAGCAGATCGGCGTGGAGTATGTCGATTAAGTTTCCCATATCCGCTCTCTGACAGAAGGGGGACCGGCGCCGGCCGGTCCCCCTTCTGCTCCTTGTCAGCGGTACAGTACTCCCCCGTTCACACAGCCCCTATCACCTCCACATCCGCAGAAACCAGGAAGCTGTTCCCGATTTGACGGCGGTGCCAAGCCATGATACACTACCCCATATCCCGCTCTTGCGATACCTCAATACAAGGAGTTGCTCAAATGAAACCAATGGTCAGCGTCATCGTCCCAGTCTACAACGCGGAGCAGACCCTTCGGCGCTGTGTGTCCAGCATCCTGGACCAGCAGTATACCGACCTGGAGCTGCTTTTGGTGAATGACGGGAGCACCGACGCCTCCGGCGAGATCTGCGACGAATTTGCCGCCCGGGACGCCAGGGTGACGGTCCTGCACCAGAAAAACGCCGGTGTCTCCACCGCCCGCAACCATGCCCTGGAGCAGGCACAGGGCACCTATCTCCAATTTCTGGACAGTGATGACTGGATCACCCCAGATGCCACCCGCTCCCTGGTCCGGGCCGCGGAGGCCCACCGCTGCGATCTGGTGATCGCGGACTTCTACCGGGTGGTGGGGGAGCGCCTGTCCCGAAAAGGCGACATCGACGAGGACGGCCTTCTCACTCGGGAGGAATATGCCGCCTATATGATGGAGAATCCCGCAGACTTTTATTACGGCGTCCTGTGGAACAAGCTCTACCGCCGGGAGCTGGTGGAACGGTACCATCTGCGGATGGATCCGGAGATCAGCTGGTGTGAGGACTTTCTATTCAATCTGGAGTACATCCGCCGGGCGGAGCGGTTCTACGCCCTTTCCGTCCCGATCTACTACTATGTCAAGACCAAGGGCTCTCTGGCGTCCCAAAGCCTGAGCATTTCCAGGACAGTCAAGATGAAGCTGATGATCTTTGAGTCCTATCATCAATTTTACAAGGACGTTTTGGACGAAGAAGGCTATGAGCGATGCCGGGCTAAAGTATACCGCTTTCTTTTGGACGCCGCTGGCGATGGTGCGGTACCGCCACTGCTCCCAACCAGCCAGCGGTTAGGCGACGAGAGGGTGCGCGCCCTCCAGGCCGGTGTAATGGGCAGCGGCCCCCTCTGCGACGCCTACCGGGAGCGGCGGCTTTTGGAATCTCATCTGGAGACTGCCGCGCTGAAAAATGGGCTTTCCCTCCAGGAGGCACAGGTCCTGCTGTCCCTGCGTCAGCTGCGCGGCCCCTGTACCCGCCGGGAGCTGGCGGATTTTTCCGGCCTCTCCCGCCCCTCCCTCGCCCTGGCGCTTCAGCGGCTGACCTCTAAGGGCCTGCTGGAGAGCGAGCCCCCCGGTTATCTGGATGCACGCAAGCCCGTCCTGACGCCTGAGGCAGGCTCCGTGATCGCGGATCTGGAGGCGTCTCAGGAGGACGCCCTGGCCGACCGCCTGGCAGGCTTCACCCCGGAGGAGCGGAAAGAATACCTAGCCTTCTCACAGCGGATCACGGAAAACCTCCAGCGCTGCTTGCAGAGTTGAGCCCGGTGGCCACATTTTGGGGACAAAAGGACTCTTTTCGGATTTTGTCGCAGAGAGCCCTTTTCCGGCGTATGGACCGGCAAGCGCGATTGGGGTGCTGAGAAGCAGGAAGTTTTTATTTGCGTACTCAAATAGAACTACTAGGTCTCTGTATACGTCTAATGAATCATGCCAAGCAATTCGGGATGGGTAATCTTTTGCGAAAACTATATTGGATCTATTTCTTGCTCTCGGCATATTTTTTCACTCCCGAAAATAGCCATTTTCTGTATGCAGCACAATGCAATAATCAATCCAGGTTTCCCTAAATCATAGCATATATCACATATAAAGAGCAGGAGTCGATTCCCTTAAATGATCGACTCCTGCTACTTGTTATGGCGGAGATGGAGGGATTCGAACCCCCGGACGGTTTGACCCGTCAACTGATTTCGAGTCAGCCTCGTTACGACCACTTCGATACATCTCCATGCCGTATTCCCAGCGCTCCTCCGGTTTCCCGCCGCTCCGGATCAATGAACAGGATACCAGACATTGCGGGAGAAATCAAGGTACACATTAAATTTTTCTCAGAAACGGATGGAAAAGAACGCTCCCATGAGACGGAACCGCGGAAATATGGGCGCTCTTTCTTGTACGGGGTGGAAAAAAGTGATATAATGATTCTATTTCAAGGCAGTCCTGCCAAAACTAACGAAAACAGCGAGGTTACAGACATGACTTACCGGGAAGAATTTATTACGTTTATGGTCCGCTCCGGCGTACTGACCTTCGGGGACTTCACCACCAAGTCGGGCCGCAAGACGCCTTACTTTGTCAACACAGGCAACTATAAGACCGGGGCCCAGGCCGCCAAGCTGGGCGATTACTATGCCGCCTGCATCCAGGAGCACATGGCCGACGGCATCACCTGCCTGTTCGGCCCCGCCTATAAGGGCATCCCGCTGGCGGTGTCCGCGGCGGCCTCCCTATACCGCAACTATGACCGGGATCTGCCCTACTGCTTCAACCGCAAGGAGGCCAAGGACCACGGCGAGGGCGGCTCCATGGTGGGCTATAAGCCCCAGGACGGGGACAACGTGGCCATCGTCGAGGACGTAGTCACCGCCGGCACCGCCGTGCGGGAGTCCATCGAGCTGTTCAAGCACGTGGCCGATGTGAATATCAAGGCCCTGTTCGTCTCCGTGGACCGGATGGAGCGGGGCACCCGGGAGTGCTCCACCCTGGACGAGCTGCGCCAGGACTACGGGATCCAGGTGTTCCCCATCGTCACCGTCCGGGAGGTCATCTCCTTCCTCCACAACAACCCCATCGACGGCAAGGTCTACATTGATGACGAGATGAAGGCCAAGATGGAGGCTTACCTGGAGGAGTACGGAGCGAAGGGCTGAAAACGTTCCTGATTCGGTTGGAGGTGTGGGAATGAACTGTCCATACTGCGGCGGAACGATGATCAAAGGCTTGTTTTGTGACCGGGGAGACAGCTATTTCCTTCCGGAGGGGGAGACCCCTCCTCAACTCTGGACCAAGGGCATTTTGAAGAAAAAACGGGCTGTTTTACTGCCGCCGGAAAGTTTTGGCGCTGTATGGGCGCAGCGGCCTGAGGCATTTTGGTGCGGACAGTGCAGAAAGCTGATCGTGGATTACTCCGGGCTTCTCCCGCGGACCACAGAGCAACGCACAGAAGGAGAGGGATAGATCCTATGGCAGAAGCACAGAGACATCACCACACCGGCCACCGGCAGCGGCTGAAGGCGGAATTTCTGGCCCGGGGCCTGGAGGGTTGGCCGGACCACAAGGTCCTGGAGCTGCTTTTGTGCTACGCCATCCCCCAGGGGGATGTAAATGGGCTGGCCCACGAGTTGGTGGAGCGGTTTGGCTCTCTGGCCGGGGCGCTGGACGCGTCGGCGGAGGAGTTGAAAAAGACGCCTGGTGTGGGGGAGCACACGGCGGTGCTGCTGCGGATGCTCCCGGCCCTGCTGGGCCGCTATCAGGGTTCCCGGGCACGGCTGGCGGCTGTGATCAACTGGCCGGAGGACGCCTACGCATGGCTGGAGCCTTACTTCTTTGGGGCAAGAAACGAGATGGTCTATGTTCTGTGCCTGGACGGTAAGCGCCAGGTACTGGGTGTGCGGCGGGTGGCCGAGGGCAGCATTGAAATGGCTCAGGTCAATACCCGCCGGATCGCGGAGGAGGCGTTGGGACTTCGGGCGGCCCGGATCTATGTGGCCCACAACCATGTGAGCAACCTGGCCCTGCCGTCCCAGGCGGACTGGCTGGTGACCGACGTCCTTCGGGCGGCGCTGGCCCCCATTGGCATCCATCTGGAGGACCACCTGATTTTTGTGGACGGGGATATGCTCTCCCTCAAGGCCAGCGGGCACCGCCGGAATCTGTCGGCAGTTTAGTACATCGTCCGCACCGGTGCGGACTGGAACGCTCCTCCTCCCTGCGGAGGAGGAGCACAGTTTTTTCCCGGGAAACCCCAGGGGGAATTTCCTGGAGATCTCCTTGCAATAGAACATTGGTTCTGGTACAATGGAGGAAACACAGCGGAGAGGAGGGGAACAGATGCCGAAATTTGAAGTTGTTTCTGAATATCAGCCCGCCGGAGATCAGCCGGAAGCCATCGCGGCCCTGTCCCGCGGACTGGAGATGGGGCTGGACGAGCAGACTCTGCTGGGCGTCACCGGCTCGGGCAAGACCTTCACCATGGCCAAGATCATTGAGCAGGTCCAGCGCCCCACCCTGGTGCTGGCCCACAACAAGACTCTGGCCGCCCAGCTGTGCGCCGAGTTCCGGGAATTTTTCCCCAACAATGCGGTGGAGTATTTCGTCTCCTACTACGACTACTACCAGCCGGAGGCCTACATCCCCCATACAGATACCTTCATTGAAAAGGACTCCGCCATCAACGAGGAGATCGACCGCCTGCGCCTGTCCGCCACCGCCTCCCTGCTGGAGCGGCGGGACGTGATCGTGGTCTCCTCCGTCTCCTGCATCTACGGCCTGGGCGAGCCGGAGGATTTTGAGAAGATGATGGTCTCCCTCCGGGTGGGGGCGCAGATTGAACGGGACGAACTGCTGAAAAAGCTGGTGGCCATCCGCTATGAGCGCAACGACATTGCCTTTGAGCGCAATATGTTCCGGGTCCGTGGGGACACAGTGGAGGTCTGGCCCGCCTACTGGAAGGACACCGCCCTGCGCATCGAGTTTTTCGGGGACGAGATCGACCGCATCAGTGAGGTCAATGTGGTCACCGGCTCCCCCATCCGGCGGCTGAACAACATCCCCATCTGGCCGGCCACCCACTATGTCACCCCCAAGGAGAAGATGGACGCCGCTGTCCAGGAGATCTATCGGGAGCTTGAGGAGCGGGTGGCCTTCTTCGAGGGGGAGGGCAAACTCATCGAGGCCCAGCGCGTCAAGCAGCGCACCATGTACGACATCGAGATGATGCAGGAGCTGGGCTACTGCTCCGGCATTGAGAACTACTCCCGGGTGATCGAGGGGCGGCCGGTGGGCTCTCCGCCTCACACCCTGCTGGACTACTTCCCCGAGGACTTCGTCCTCTTTATCGACGAGAGCCACGTCACCCTCCCCCAGGTCCGGGCCATGTACAACGGAGACCGGGCCCGCAAGACCACCCTGGTGGACTACGGCTTCCGCCTGCCCTGTGCCTTTGACAACCGGCCGCTGAAATTCCCGGAGTTTGAGCAGCGGCTCAACCAGGTTGTCTATGTCTCAGCCACCCCTGGAGAGTACGAGCGCACCCGGTCAGGACAGATCGTGGAGCAGGTCATCCGTCCCACCGGTCTGCTGGACCCCCGCATTGAGGTCCGCCCGGTGGAGGGGCAGATCGACGACCTCATCGGGGAGATCAACCAGCGCACGGCCCGAAAGGAGCGGGTGCTGGTCACCACCCTCACCAAAAAGATGGCGGAGGACCTCACCACCTATCTTCAGGGGGCCGGGATCCGGGTGCGCTATATGCACCACGACATCGACACCATCGAGCGCATGGAAATTATCCGTGATCTCCGCCTGGGCACCTTTGACGTCCTGGTGGGCATCAACCTCCTCCGGGAGGGCCTGGACCTGCCGGAGGTCAGCCTTGTGGCTATCCTGGATGCGGACAAGGAGGGCTTCCTGCGGTCAGAGACCTCCCTGATCCAGACCATTGGCCGGGCCGCCCGAAATGCCGACGGCATGGTCGTCATGTACGCGGATACCGTCACTCCCTCCATGCGCCGGGCTATCGATGAGACGGAGCGCCGCCGGGAAAAGCAGGACGCCTTCAACAGGGCCCACGGCATCGTGCCCAAAACAGTGGTCAAGTCGGTACGGGAGCTGCTGGAGCTGTCCGCCGCCTCCGACGAGGCGGCCTCCGCCCAGCGCCAGGGCCGGACCAAGACGATGACCAAGCAGGAGAAGGCCGCCGAGATCGCCCGCCTGGAGAAGGCCATGAAAGAGGCGGCGAAAATGCTGGAGTTCGAACTGGCAGCTTCCCTGCGGGATCAGATCATCGAACTGCGGGGGCAGTGAGCGGGCCGCCTCTTTCTCCCCGCACACCGGGCGGGCGCGCCGGAAGGCGCGTACAAGCGTTTTGTCGGAGGCAAA
>OFMF01001760.1_pt1 | contig 15502 bp, 19 predicted proteins | sample 1541771 | NCBI WGS metagenome assembly OFMF01 (sample SAMN04209235, study PRJEB22552) | human gut metagenome | biome: gut; material: feces | host: Homo sapiens | place: USA: Oklahoma
TCTTCTCCGTCTGATCGGTATTTACAATATTTAAGTAGTAAGATTTACCCTTGTAAGTAAATGCCACCTTGTTTCCGACTGTAACATGTTCTGCGTCTGGATGCTTTGCATTTACCGTAAAAGTATAGGTATTCGCCGCTCCCTGCAAATACTCATGCAGATCATCATCCCAGTAGTGCATAGACTTTTTGTGTGCATTATCCATAAATGCTATAGGCGTGTTATTTGCACTTAAAATTGCAATTCTAATACTGTCCATTACAAGTAAACCTCCCGTATTTTTGCTTTAATCTGTGGCGGCGGAGCAGAGAAAGAAGAGTAGCAGAACTGTACTTCCGTTGTTCCGGGCGGAACTTTTGGATAATTAGATCCATCAATCTCATCTCTTTTTGCCGGCATCCCGTTAACATAGACCTTTGTACTCTCTCCATTTATGGACACCACATCTCCAGCACGATACCGGTTCGGCACATCTCGGTATTTTTCCACGTTATCCTTACGGAACCAGATACTTTTTAAATAATTGTGCGTGACGTACTGGTTCGTGAGGTTTCTGTCTCCCCACTGCCCGATCCAGATCTGGATTTTTTCGCATTCCATATCCTTAATCTCTGGTATGTTTCGCTCCATATAACTTCCATACCAGAAAATCCGCAGCTTTTCTCCCTCTTTTAAAAAGTCGTTGTGGCATCCCATTTTTAGGTTAAACGGATTGCCCTCGTAGGCTGTCGGCTGGAACTCTTCCCGTCTGAGCAAGGTGTTCCCTGGGGCAAACCACTCGATACGCGCCGTATTACCTGTGGCATCACTCTTGTTAATAGACATGGAGCAGATCACTTCATTTTTCCTTGTAAGAAACGCAATAGTCTGTGCTCCCGTCTGTCCCATCAATCCAGTCTCGAACCAGTGCTGGGTGTAACAGTAAAAGTTCTTCGCTCCACGTCTGCCCTCGCTGTCCACCGGGATAGTAAGGGTTTTCATTCCACCGTTCCAGTATCCGGATGTTGCCTGTCCACCTTTTAATGCCATGACGTTATATCCGGCAACATTCTTGACTTCGAGTGTTCCCTGTGTGGTATTTTCTGGATTCTGATAAGAGGTGCCGCGATCGTCCTGAAACAAGCTATAACCGTTAAACAGTTCTTCAGATGCTTCGTAATTCTCTCCGTCTGTCTCTTCTTGCTTGCCGAGCTGGATCACTCCATACTGACTAACCAGTCCGATAAAGCCGTTTTCGTGCTGGTGCGTGATCTCATAGTCCACATCCGCCCATTCGGTGCCGTTGTTTTTAATGGTTATGGTCTGGTAGCCGTCTTCCTGTACTCCGTCAAAGGTAAATTCTGCGGTTGAGTACGCTACCCCATCCGGAATGAGCCATGTGATCGTGCCTTTCCCAAACATTGCAACCTGTGTTATATCAAAATTACCGTCAGGGACAGCATAAAAATAGCGATCCGGATAATTCCCAAACACAAGCCTTTTCGGCTCTGTGACGTTCAGGATTTTCTGAATCGCGTCATAGCTTGCCAAGATATCGCCTTTAATTTCAAAGGGCATTTCAAGCGTCTTTGATTTATATGTTATGTAGCCAAAATCCTCTCCTTTTGCACTTTCTGCTCCGTCAAGGAGTTCCGACTCTCTATTTACTCCGCTAAACGGAGAGAACCCGGACAATACACTTAAGTATCGCCCGAGTTCCTGATCGTCAAATTTTACTGATAGGCTCAATTTCTATCCCCTCCTAACATCTTCCGAAAACTAGAATTCTTTTCTATTTGTTTTTCCATTGGTGTTGCAAGTACTCTGGATGTCTCTACAGAGTCAATTTTATTAACAATCTCTAGTGGTCTGTTGGCAAGTCTGGATAGACGGTCTACTGCATAGAGTAGCTCGTTGTTATTTTCAGACTTCCGGATTCCAACGCTTTTCTGGTAAGTTTGACTTCCAGCACTTTCCGGCACTGATAACGTTATACCGCTCACAGATGCAGACAACTGAGACACCACCTTACCGGATACTTTTTTCATCTCTTTGTACGGCATATACTTTTCGTATCCAACACCTACGCCCATTGCAAGGTATTTCCCGACTTGGTCTCGCATAACTCTGGATGGGGAATGTATGCCGAAGAAATCTTTGATGGACGAAACAACACTGCTTGCGAATCCTCCAATCTTGTCAATAATCCAACCAGTCATGTTGGATATTCCGTTCCACAACCCCTGCACAATATTGCTTCCGATTGATGCCATCTTACCAGGCAGCGTAAGAATTGCAGATTCAATTCCGGACGCGATTTTTAGAGCGGCAGTTTTCACATAAGACACCATCCCGCTTATTGTACTCCCGAGATTGTGAATAGCAGACTTTCCTATATTAGCAAGCGTTGAAGGTAGATTCTGAATAGAGCCTTTAATTCCGTTTAATATATTAGTACCGGCTGTTTTAACAAACCCGACCATAGATGTAATGCCATCACCCAAGAACTTAATTATACTCTTGCCAAGGTTTAACCACTGGAACGCCATCAGCACGTCAACAATAGCTGCTATAATCTGCGGAATGTTTGCAATCAGAGTTGGTATTGCCTGAATAAGTCCGAGTGCCAACTGTCCAAGTAATTCAGCACCCTTCATTAGGATTGTTGGGAAATTATCATTAATGATGTTTGCAAATGTCGAAATAATTTCTGGAACTCGCTCAATCAAAATCGGTATTGCACTCACAATTCCTTCTACCAATTTCTGTAGCAACTCGAATCCTTTTTGAATCATTACAGGAGCTGCTTCTGCAAGTTTTTCACCGATCCCTTGAATAAAATCAAGCACTTTCGGCAACGCTTCTGGAATCGCCTGTACGAATCCATCAATCAGATTACTCAACAATTCATATCCTTGCTGTAACAAGCTTGGCCCTTGTGACGTAAGCTGCTCATATAGAGTTGTAATAAGCTGGATTGCAAGCGAACCAACAGACGGCAATATCTGCATCATTCCGTTCACTATTGCCTGTATGATCTGAATTCCAGATGACAACAGTTGCGGTATGCTGGTGCTAATATTTTCCGCAAACGAACTTATAATCTGTGCTGATGCAGTCACAATTCCGGGCAATGCTTGTATAATTCCCGTTGTTATGTTGGAAATGACTTGTCCACCTATCTGCATCATTTCTCCGAGTTTTCCGGAGTTAAGTGACTGCGAAAGACTTTCCATCAACAGGTTTCCGACTTCTGGGAGTTCTTTTGCAAGTCTTGGGACGATCTGCATCAAATTATTTGTTATATTTTCAGCTGCGGCCTTTACGGCATCTGCCAATTCCTGTGGGGAACTTGAACCATTCAAAAAGTTGTCAAATGCTGCTTTTGCGGATTGTACAGAGCCCTCTATGGTAGTTAATGCTTCTGCGCTCGTTGTACCTGCAATTCCCATGTTTTCTTGAATCTTGTGGATTGCCTGAATGATCTGGTCGAACGACACATTGTCGAGATTCTCTATTTTTTCGTTGAGAATGCCACTGTCGTTAATCAAGCGGATCATTTCAGCCTGCGTTCCACCATATCCAAGTTTCAGGTTATCCAACATTGTGTAGTTCTGCTTCGCAAATCCCTGATAAGCATTTTGAATATCAGTCATGTTGGAACCAAATTTATTCGCATTGTCTGACATGTCCACCATTGCCATGTCTGCTATTCTGGCGGCTTCTGCGGTATTGTTTCCGAGTCCTTGTAAAAGTGATGCAGAAAAGCTTGTTACAGTCTCCATGTACTTATTTGCGGATACACCAGCTGTCTTATACGCATTGTTTGCGTTATCGATCACTGTCTGCGCGCTATCTTTAAACAGCGTCTCAACACCGCCTATGTTCTGTTCCAAGCTTGCAACGGAATCAAGAGACATTTTAGACACTGCCCCAAATGCTGCGGCAACTCCAGCTACTGATCCGGCAATCACTTTCAATCCACCACTTGCAACACTGCCAAGTTTGGAAATTCCTGAATTGAATCTGGATTCGTTTATTTCTGTGTTAAATTTTAATGAGCCATCATAACCCATACTATCCCTCCTTTATGGATAGCACAGGCTCAATGGCTCAATTTAAAGTGCTTAAATCTTAATCTCTACTTCTTTTTTGCACGTCCGGCACTTGATAAATGCATTGGTGCAAACGGAATTGTTGTTATAAATCAATAGCTTGCACCCGCAAAAAGGACACTTATACCACTTTCTCTCAAGTGATGGTTTTTTAATTTTACAACTCATCTGTCACCTCACATAAAAGCATTTCCGATATCATAATCCGTCAGGCTCTCAGATGGCAATTGAATTGATTTCTGGATCTTTTTAATTCGTTTTTTCTCTTCTTTGTCTTTAATTTCCGATAAATCAACACTGCGGTACATTATTCGCTGTTTAATCTCTGTATCGTCAGACAAACCATCAAAAAGCATCCGGAATTTCCACCAATGCATATATTTAATGTCGATTAAATCAATTCCATAATCTCTGAGAAAGCCGGATAATATATATGGATAATCAATGGAGTACGAGAATAAATTTTTCCTCGGCTTTTCTTGCAACTTTTCTTGCGGTTCTTCACAATCACCTGTCTCCGCAACCTTTGCACAGTTTGTATCCATCGTTATAAAGTGGGACAATGCGCTTATAGCTTCTTCATCTGCAACTACATCATCAATAAAATACTGCTGTATGATCGCGAATTTTTGGAGAGCATCAAGCTCTTGGTCTTTCAACATGTCCAAAAGCCTGATGTATTCACGGAAATCCGTAATAACCTTGATATTTTCCCCTCTTACATTTACTGTGCTCGGTAACTCTTCATAAAAAAAGTTCATTATTTCTTCGCCCGTCTCTGTGCTCTATTCGGTGTGTATTTGCTAACAACAGAGTTCCGTCTCTTATTTACGGCATTGATTTCTTTTTCACATACAGCAATGAACGAATCATAGCACTCTTCGCAAACTCTCAAATTCATTTTCCCGTCAAAAAGTTTTTCAGAAGTACCTTCCTCGAAAATTCCGTCAAAAATATCATAAAACAACAAACAATATTCTCTGGTTATTTCCGATATCTTCCCAACCTTTTCAAGGTTCTTCTCTCTCGGCTCAATGCTTTCAAATACTTTTTCGTATCTTTCCAAAAACTCTACGTCATCCATATCTATTTCAAGTTCTACATCGTTCCATTTCCACTGGCTCATTGGCTCACTCTCCTATTCTTTCTCGTATTTTTTACCGCCTTAAAATCGGCGGCAGCTACTCCCCCATGTAATCTCCCTTGGCGTAAGTAACTGTCTTGGATGTAATGTCAGTTTCCGTAACGTATCCTTCCTCAAGATCGGATACAGCTTTCAGCGATCCATTGTAAACCAATGCGTCTGTTCCATCTCCGTCCGAATCCGGGATAACTGCGTAAGTTCTCTTTGTTGCGTAACGCTTGTCACCTTTCGTGTTCTTTTTGTAAAAATCCACCGTGACCACTTCCACATGTGCATCATCCGCAACTTTCTCACCGTCATGGATTTTTGCAATTCGCTCATGTACAGGATTCCCTGCATACATATCAAAAGAGTACTCTGTAGCCGGAGCATATCCAACTACATCTGATCTCTCGGTGCTTTCATCCACGTACTGTCTGGAATACTCTTTCGGGTTTTTCCCGTTTGTCATTGCGGTAAAATTGGTCATTCTTTCAAATTTCGGAGAGCTGCCCGTTGCATCCGTGTTCATGAATGCCACACGCAAATGTCTGCCTACTAATTTTGGTGCTGTTTCTGCCATGTTTATACCTCCTGCGTATAAATTAAGCGGCACTCAATACGATACTTAGCTTTTTCCTCGTTGATATCGTACAAGTAACCACTGTTTAAAGTTTCGATTGATATTGGGTTCTTCTTTTCTTCGAGTTTTGGGAGGTTGTCATTGAAACTCTGCTGTTCCAACCACTCTTCGAAGCTCTGGAAGAATCCACTGTTTTCAATGTTAATTCGCGCGTCTTGGTCATATTCTTCTTGGCTTGTAAATGCGAATTGGAACTGCTTCTTTGCCCCACCGTCCATGTATCTCTGCATGATCGGGTCGCAAGGGAGAGGGCCGACAGAGTACCCCATATCCGTTCCAATGTAGTCCACATTTACACGTCCATCACTTAAAAACGGACATGTGAGAATGTATGATCTGACGCTGTCAATGAGATTTGACATACTTAGCTGCTCCTTTCAGGATAGAGTCTTTGTGGCGGTTTTTCATGCGCTCAAACCATCGTGATTTTTCCTTGTGCTCGTAATACTGTCTACGTGCATAAGGTGCAATCTGGTTGATCTCACCACTTCCAATTACGGTGCCAAGGGTTGCTGACTTAACAAGTACTCCTGTCCGTCTTGGAGTCTCCGGGTTCATGCGCCGGATGCATTCAGAGTCCACGAAAGACTGTGCGTTTGCAAAACCGGATTCCATACTTGGCTTAAAGCTGGGATTCCAGTCAAGCCTTGCCGTCACTTTTCCACCTTTTGTTGCTTGCGTATAAATTACACCTCTCGGTGTCTCAATCTTAAATTTCTTCTTTCCTTTTGCCACTACACTCCCACCACCTTAATATGCGGATTGCCGCCAAAAGCATTGTAGTTTGCAGATGTAATTCTAGTCTTGTCCAGTCCGTCCAAGTCCTTGATTGTCTGCATGTCAACCTTGCAATCTCCTTTTACAAGGTAATCGTCTTTCTTGATTTCTATGTTCGTATCCGGGATTCTGGCTGTGTAAGTGTCTGCTTGCTTTAACCCATCTGTCGTGATCTGCGACTTTTCATTTTTATACCACCATACCTCAGGTATGTAAGCTCGCTCCCACTCATCCAGTCTGGTTTCAGAGTTGTACTTTCTTCTGTACAGTGTTGCATCTGTGTTGGTTATCATGATTCTACCCCCATACATAAGAGACCAGTCGGGTCAAGAAAGAGTGCTGCCGTATTATACATCTTTTTATGCAACAGATCATCCGCTGTCTCTCCATTCCCTCCACTTTCAAAGCTGACAGAATATCCATCCGTATTCTCGGATGTGACCGCACGTCCTAAGTGTTTGCTTCTGACTTTTTCATCATTTGCCAACAATTCGCAGACGGCACAAGTAGCAAGTTTTACCTCTTCCATTTCCATGTTGTCATCAGCGCGCCCGAAGGTAATCCTTCGGACATAAGCTGATGCTGGAATAACAGATTTATCAAATTCTTCATCTGTTAAATTTCCCCTATATTCAGAGACGTAAAATATATAATCCGCATACAAGTTCATTTACATCAACTCCTATTTCTACTCCTCTGCAGTATGTACATAGATAGCCACTTTCTTGTTATCTTTCGCCTCTGCGATACCTACGGTACGATATCCGAACTTCCAAGCATCTGCATCCTGGTTCTGATCCGGTGTGATGATCTTAGATACAGTGTGCTTCTGATTCTGGATTACTGCATTCTTGTCAACAATCAAGAAATCAATCTTCTTGCCGCCTGTTGTTGTAAAGCCGCCGTCTCCAGATGCTGTCAACGTGACTTTGTCGAAAAATCTTCCCTCAGGAACTTCAATCACTCCAGCCCAGCCTTCCAGAACTTTCTTGGATGCCGTTGTATCAAGGTCCTCAATATCCCCTTTGAGTGCGGCAGAGATATACAGATAACAGGTTTCCGGCTTTGCCTCCGCATTTTTAATAGCAGTCTTGCCTTTTCTAATTGCTGCAATTCCGGCTTTCGCATCTGCAATCGCTGCTGCCACTTTATTAGCAGATAGTGCGTATCCTGCATAAGATGCAAGCCTCCAAGCGTCAAGCTCCGGAACAACCTGTGTTCTCAAAAATTCTCCAGAAAGACGTCCGAAGGCAACACCTGCAGACTCGATATTGTCCATAGCGTCCACAGTGAACATACGGCCTCGATCATAAGTACATTTCTTGGTCTCGTACTCAAGTGTCACGTCACCTGCAACATATCCTGTCTGCTTATTGTAATTTGCAAGACCGGACATCGTCATTTTCGGAATCAAAATTTCATTTGCGTTTGCACCCTCTCTCACAAGCTCATTCGGACCATCCAAAACCGCTGTCAAAGATGCCAGCTTGTAAACTTCGTCCAACATCGTAGAGTATGCTTTTCTTAATGCAATTGTGTTCGCCATATCTTATTACCTCATTCTTTCAAAATTATTTTTCTGCCGGAAGCCCCATGGCCGCTCTGATTGCTGACATATTATCTCCGCCAACATCAGCACCGCCTCCTGTTGCTCCGACTGCGTTCATGAATGGTTCATTAGAACCAAATAAATAAGCATCAGATTCCTTTACGGTTTCCAATGCTTTCTTGATGTCCTCAGACTGGTTTTTCGATCCTTTCAAAGCGTCAATATCAAGCATAGCCATGACCGCTTTTTCATTGCGTCCCCCGGCTGTCTTGATTGCTTCTTTGATCGTGTCGGAAAAGATGCGATCCGCTTCTTTAGCGGCATACTCAGCATCCTTGTCTTTCAGCTGCTGATTCAGCTTATCAATTTCTCCCTGCATAGCTGTTGGGTCAACATCTTTAAACTTTTCCAAAGATTCCGTTGTGGTCTCAAGCTGACTCTTATAATTGTCACGCTCCCCCTCTGCTTTGGTAGTCTTTGCCTTTTCAGCGGCAATGTCTTTCCCGTTCTCTGCCATGATTTTATCAATGACATCCTGCTCCAATCCAAGTCCTTTTAAAAATTCTGTTTTCATGTTTCCATTCTCCTTTCGCATTAGGTTGTTTAAGGTGTGTAACCATCCACCACGAATTGACTGTTTAAGGTCTCATCTACTGACCAAAAAGGCATAAAAATAACACATATCTCTATGTGCTAATCTCTTAAAGTAACGCCTGCACCTGCTCTTTCAAGCTCTCCGGTACATTATCAATTGTCAAGTGTCCACCTTTAATTCTGTTTGCCAAAAACTGCGCCATAATTTACACCTCCGCTTCCATTGTTGCAAGAATCAACTCCTGCACCGCCTGATCTGTGACTTCCTGTGCCGCCTGTGTTGCTTTCAAGTCGTTCTGTAATTTACCATAGGCGCTCATTCCGTCATCGACAGCTTCGTATTCTTTGATTACATTTTCTTCTGTCTCTGTATATCCAACAAAGACAAGGTTGCTAAATCCCTCTGGTTTTTCCTCTTTGAGCGGCTTATAGCCCTCTTTCTTGATGGAGCTGATTCTTACAGTTCCGTTTTCCATGATTTTTGCGTAGTTCATATTACTTCTCCTTTCGATAGGTTACTTTAATATCGGGGTAAAGCTCCCCTCCGTCAACCGTGATGACTGTGGTAGGGTAGTAGGCTTTTAATGCTCGGATAGCGTTTTGTTCGGATTGTGGTAGGGGGACGAATTCGGTGGTTTTTGTTTTATATAACATTTCAATCGGATTTACATTAAGCCATTCTTTCCATTGTGGAATTGTAGTTACAGTTTCATTTGGTGGTACAAAAGCTGTGTCGGACACTCCGTTAGTTGGATGGTCAGAATATATGTTATATTCTCCTTCATGTTTTTTGTTAAATATTGGCTCACCATTATTCTTGTACGTTTTGCACAAACTCGTGTTTATACGACCTGATTTGTTATTTACGACGGTCGAGAAAAATATGTGTTCTGGCACATTTGACGAAGCCCATGTTTCGCTTCCATTGATCACTACTGTGTTGCCCTGATACAACCACCCAATCTGTCCACCCTGCTCTACCAGTCTGTCCCATTTTGTAATAGGGCGGTCGGATGTGAGGGTGAGTGTTTGTTCTTTGTAGGGTTCATATTCAGTTAATGTCTCTCCTAATTCGATTTGAATGTCCATTTCTTTTAGGATGTTTACATCCTCACTCCGATAAAAAAATATGACATAAAAAACCCCATCATCTTTAGTCGTTATTTTTACGGAGTTTACATCATTGTTAAATGCTAACGCACCACCATAATATATGCCGTTGTTAATCGCACCGTTGACATTTAAGCTTTTCCTTTTTGAGACTGTATACGTGGTATTCGGTTTTACCTTAAAAGTTGCATATTTCCAGTAGGTAGCATCTCCCTCTTTGTTCTGATAGTTTTCGCTTTCTGCGAAATAATTAACATCAAAAAGATTCTTTCCTACTACTTTCACATCAACTTCATACTTCTGTTTCTCATCATTCCACTTCCCAGAGTTTTTGATTTCCTGCGGATATTCTGGGCTTGGAGATGGCTTGCCTCCTGTGTAGGGTTCGTATGGGATTTCTGTACTTCCTTCGGATAAAATGATATCTGCTTTCGATAGATATTCTTCTTGTAATTCTGGTGTACTATTTTTATTTAATTTGAATACAATTTGACCGCTTTCTCCTGTGACAATGGTTGCACTTTTTTTATCAGTGCTTGTGAAAAGCACAATCTTTCCATTAGCTGCAGTATTGTCATATTTTTCTTTATTGCCAATAAACATTACTGTGGCATCCATACTTGGCGACATTCTATTTTTAAATATCGTCATACGGTATGATGCATTTGGCTTTAATTGCAGATACTTTCTCCTGTAACCAGCACCCTCATCCGCATAAGTGCTTATATCCACAAAATCCTTATAATTAAAGAGATTCAAACCTTTTGTAGAGAACTGATCCGTCTTCCCACCAAGCTCCAGCCTCTCGAGCGGCGCATCCAAGCTGTTCGGAAGTACCAACATTCCTGTACCCTCTAGCTCTACCCTGTCATAATTCGGTGGCTGCGGCGTAGAGACACCCAGAGGACAGATCATATCCACTCCTATGATTCCTGTTCCGTCTACCATTTTAAGCATTGTACTTCCACTCCTTTTTCTGAGGTTGCTGTGGGGATGATTTGGACGATGTTGCTCTTCCCACCGCCGTAAGAGCCATACTGCAATCTTTGTGCTGTCTGTGCCGGAATCAGTACGCTCTGCTCTTTTGTCGCATCTTTTTCAAGTGATGCATACACATCACCATCCGTAAAATTCTTAACCAGAAATTCGGATGATGCTGTCTCAAATTCAAAAATCAATGTTTCTTCCGCTGTCGGCTGTCTGATTACTTTTACTTTACTCATTTCCTAAACCTCCTAAATCGTTTTGGTACGGGTGCCACTCTGCCGCGCATATCGTAATAGATGCGCTCTCTTTCTTGTTGTAGACCCATTTTCTTGCAAAATCTGGTGTATTCTCCCAGTTGTCCTTGATACTTTGCTTTCGCAAGCATCACATCGTCTGGATCAGCTCCGCCCTGTTTTAGTAGCACAGCCTTTTCTCTCTGTGCCCTCATAGCGGTTTCCATTTTCCTCTGTTGCTGTCTGGCTTCGTATAAGGTGTATTCCTTGCCGTTAAACGTCTTAGGTATACTTTCCTTTCGGTTCTGCTCTGCAAGCCAAGAATCAGACCAATTCCGCTCCGAGACGCCTTTCACAAACGGGTAATATTCGTGATAGCAGTTCGCTCCAAGCAGTCCAGTGACTGTTCCAAGACCACATACCGTAACAAGTTGTTCCTTTGACCAGACCTTCCCTTGCCAGACAGCGTGTGATGGTCTCGCTCCGGCGTGCCACGCGACTTCGTAATGCTCTGTCCCAAGCTTATCGGCGTTCATTTCTGATATTTTCCCGGTAAGCTGTGACACACCCGTCATAACCGCTCTCCTTGCTGCCACATCTACCCTGCTATGCCACCCAGAAGCGTAGTCAATGCTTCTGAGTCCGCTGTTGGTGAGTTGCGTGACCACCTTGCGAATCATGGTGTTGTAGTCAAATGCACCGTAAACCACTCCCGTGATAGCCTTATCAAGGTATCCTTGGTAGATGTCGGATAATGGAGTCATAACGAGCCTACCGCCGCCATAATCCACATAAAATCCCATGGACTTTGTGACGTTCCGCAGATCATCATTGCTCTGCTGGATAAAGCCATCTGCAAGCTGTTGCAACTCCTTATTATCCTCGTATGGGATATATTCTGCATTAATCTGCTCGTAGATGTCTTTATTACGGACATATTCCCAGTCGATTACCTTGTCGTACAGCTCAAACACTTCCGGATAGGACAGGTTTAGAGCAGTTTTAATCATCTTTTCGATGTCCTCAGAAGAGTACCCGATGATCTGCAACCGGTTAATCTGCCAGTCGGCTGTGCTTGTGATTTTTCCCGCTTTTTTAATCCGGCGAACAATGTCCTCGAGAATCATCTGTTCCAAATCAAGAAAATGCTTCTCGATCTGTCCGGATAGCTGCTTTTTGTAGTCTTCCCTCAATTGGTTCACCTACTCCATTACTTTGATCTGCTCTGGCAACATCTTTTTCGCTGTGGCTTCGTCCTCGTTGTACCACTTCATGCGGTATTCCAAATGCGACATCACTCCCATACTCACGTCCTGTCTGTCCTGCTGACGCTCTGTTTCCTCATCGGTCAGTATGGAATCGTTGAATTTGCAAGAGAACTCATATCCCGAATTAAGCATACTGTTGTAGAATGCAAGCCCTGCGGCAAAGTCCTCTAAGCAATCGTATAAGTTGTTCTGGATCGCCGTCACTCGGTTGTACTTGCGGTTCTTTGATGCTTTAATTTCCGTGGCTGTTTTCGCTACTTCCTGCGCATCTGACAGGTCTCCATAAGCAAGACCTACAGAAAACTCGATCTCTCGCTTGTATTCCTCCAACCCGCGCTTAAAGGCTTCGTCCCTCATTTCTGGGGAGTATTCCTTTAATAATTCTTGGTCTTTCCCGACATCCAGATTCATTCCACGGTACAGCTTGTTTTTGAGTTTCGGAAGTCCAAACTTCCCGGTTGCCTTATCTTGCTTAAGTGCTCTATTATCCACATGGATAGCACGCTCTCCAGATTCGTATTCCCAATCAAGTCTTGCTCCCTGTGTATCCGCTTTCCGAATCAGTTCAGCGGCAGATTCGTACACTGATACACCACATGCGGAACCATCTATTTTATTTTTGATTGGATTACGGTAATACCCAAAGTCCATACGGTTCATTCCTGGGTATGTAATCGGTCCAGGTAGGATATTCTCCCATTCTTCCACCGCTTCTAGGCTGCATGGAAGACCGATATCATTCGCTGTCTGAGAATGGAAACACTTGTTTTCTATGGTCAGATTCCCGCCAATGAAATAGTGCCGTTCAAGCCTCGTGAAATAATCAGCGTCCCCAACCTTTTTTACGGTCAGAAATGCAATATCATTCGGCTTTCCATCATCCCCAAAACTGATCGGTATGATCTTGTCGGCTGAGATAAATTCGGCAGCCGATTCTCCCAGTGGTTTCAAAACGAATGACCCAAGCGCAAGGCCTTCCTGTAGGTTCTCATTCAGACTCGTGATATTCTTCTGATAGATCTTGTCCAGACGTTCATTACTTACATTGGTTTCCATTTCCACAAGTGCACAGTCTGCAAACTCTCGGCAGATTCCATCTTCAATCCCGAGGGAAACAATGCTGTCAGAGATCCAATCTGCATCACCATTTAACATCTGTCTCCATCTGTTGATTGCATCTATCATGTCGTTGGATAGTGCGATATCCTTGCCGATAATCTGTTTTAATGTTGTATACCCAAACATCCTCATGATTCCTTTCCAAAGTCTTTTAATCCCATCAAACATTTTCCACCTCTTCAATTAGGTATTTCATGTCGCGTTCGATCGTGTACTCAAACGCATCCAAGCTGTCAATGTCAGTGCTGCCATCGTCCAAGCGTTCGTCTTTGTCCTTTACTTCTTTGTCCCACACTGCATCAGAAAGGGCCGTTTGCAAACTTTCGCAATCGCTCGTAATAAAAAACCGCCCAGCCCCCATGAGCTTGACGGTGCATCTGATTCTGTCGTTTATAGGTCTTTTCTTTGCTGGTTTGACAGCTATCCACGGAAATTCCTTTTCCACGGCATTGCGGATAGAATTACCAAGGACAGTTTCCGCATTGTCCCAGAATACGGACTCTACGTTACAATACTGTACATAGTCTCCACTCTTCACGCACACAGAGTAATCATCTATCACTTCTTGTACAAACTCACAGAACAGCTCATTCAGTCGGTTGCTGTCGATATCCTCTTTCTCATCTTTTGCCATGACTCTTCTGGATTTTAAAGCAATCACGTCTCTGTAATCGTCCGTATATCCTCTGGCAACGAATGAGTGACCAGATTGATTACCACCAAAGTCCAAGCCAATCTCGATTGATGTGATATCCTCTTTTCGGAATTGCTTATGCTCTGATTCCTGTGAGAGATTATCCACGATTTCGCACCGGAACGCTTCCGGATTGTCTGCGAACCTCTTGTAGATTGATCCGTCAGCCCTTTTCCATAACCCCAGGATGAGGCGGTCATAATAGATTGTACCATCATATTCCTTGCAGAGTTGCTTAACAAATTCTGGATCCAGAAATGGATTATCAAATATCGTGTACTTTTGGAGATAGATGTCCAGCTCTACATTGTCGATGAACTCTTTGAGCCAGTGCGTCGGATGTTCTGGGTTGCAAGCTCCATCAAAACAGGAGTACGTCTTATCGAGACGGGATTTCAGCATCTGGAACACCTCTTTGTTCCATTTTGCGATCTCATCACCATAGCAGTACTTAATGGACGCTCCCTGTATCTTTGCAACCTGACTGACCTTTTCCGCTCCGAGACAATAAACATCCTCTCCGCATACTCTGGCTACATTCCGGTTGTTAATGTTCCCGATTAGATCACTGGTATAGATTTCCCTCATCGGTTGGAGTACGTTTCGCTCTATGGATTCTTTGGAGACACCCATGATTACATTTAAGCCAGGGAGTCCATCTCTCTCTCGGATTCTTTTCGGGACGATATAAGCGGTATCAACAAAAGACTTTCCAGAACGAACCGCTCCGGACTTGATATTCCATCTATGAGTTGCGTTTATGATGTATTCATTCTGTTTTTTGCTTAGCTGCATTGTCATGCAATCCTTTCAAGATTTCATCCAGCTTTTCAATTGCTGTTCTATCCTCGTATTCCTGCTTATCTCTCCATTTGTCCGGTTTCCGGTTCTTTAACCAAAAGATCTGGGCTGTTGTGTCTGGTACTACTTGCTTTGTGACCTTTTTCGTAGTTTTCATCTCATCAAGTTCCGGTATGTATTCCCTGGTTGTTTCCGTGTACTCATATCCGAGCGCACGTTTTAACAGAGCATTCTCAACTTGACGATCAACGACCTCTTTCCCTCTTTTTAGGGTGTCCGAAATGTCCGAATACTTGTCTTTCCAGGTATTTAATGTGCTTCTGGAAATCCCGATATTATCTGCAATCTGCTCGTCCGTCAGACCATCTCTCGCCCATCCCTCTATCTTTAGCAAGCCTTCCGGCTCTAGCCATTCCTGATATTTACCTTTCGCCATCCGACTCACCACCTTTATAGCATAATAAAAGCACCCATCTCTGGATGCTAAGAATTTAGGACTACTGCTGAAAG
>OFMF01001776.1_pt1 | contig 15364 bp, 17 predicted proteins | sample 1541771 | NCBI WGS metagenome assembly OFMF01 (sample SAMN04209235, study PRJEB22552) | human gut metagenome | biome: gut; material: feces | host: Homo sapiens | place: USA: Oklahoma
TTCAACTGGCTCACACCTTTACCGCACTCGGCACATCCATACACCTCTTCACGAAAAGAGAGATGGCCGGAAGCCATCCAACGTTCAAAAGGCAGCGTTTCCCGGACAGGAATTACGCCTCCCTTTAAATCTCCAGTTCTACGGATATCCTTCACAGGAACCAATGTATACGGATTGTTGCCCAGAGTTTTCTTACGGACAACAGCCCTGTATCTTTTCTTTCCAGATATACATAGGAGAGGGAAATCAACCTTGGCATTGCCGTCAGAGGAAACCAAAGAGGGATAGATATAGAGCATCTCCTGTGCTCCCAGCCGGTTTAGGGAATCTGCTATCTTGAAAGAGACGGTAAGCATTTTCCCGTCTGTACTGCGTTCTGTTTTCACTTCTGTATATTCCAGACGGCCCCCCCCCTCTCTGGCAACCTTATCTTTTACTTGTCCTGCCAATGGCAAACAATATGCATATTCCAGAACTAAGAGTATTCCTATATAATATTGTATTGGTCTCATTGATTATGTTTTTTATGTTTATATACGCAACGTGTCATTCATTTGATCATATAGACAATCGAAACGGCAAGCTTTGTAGGTCCCAGGTAATCAGCTTTTCCCGTACCCGTCTTTTTCCCGCAAGAGGTGCATCTGAACCTGTCGTATTTAATACGTGCATAGCCCAGTCCCAGGGATGCCTCCACACTGAACCTGCTGGACAGTATCCAGTGATAGCCCGCACTGACACCACCACCGTAGAAATAGCCCTCGTAACGGTGTTTTTTCATTTCCTTGGAGTGGTTCTGAATGATAAAAGGAATATTTATGCCCCCTACATTCATCTGCCCTCCGTGGACATGAAGACCAAAGAACCAGCCGTTGAATGTTTCACAGGTCCAATATCTTATTTCTGGCTGCACAAGCCAGTGACTCCATTTTCTGGTTCTGTAACCACTTGCTGTGGCATCATTCTCATAAAAGAAAAAATTCATACCCACTTGGGTGTCCAGAGTCCATTTCTTTCCTAAGGAAAACTCTGTGGAAAGATTGGGCGTCAGCAGGGCGTCATAGGCGAGATTGTTCTTTAGCGCAACCTTTTGTGAGAAAGCCTGCAGGCTGAACAGCAAGAAGAAAAAAAAACATGCTTTTTTCATATTTTTACCGATTGTTTTTGTATTAAAAAATACAAGTTTTATGATATTAACTTTGATGATGCAAAGTTAAAAGTATGCAACGTTTTTTTTGTTATATATATCAGACAGATAATTATGAAAAATGGTATTTTTATTTACACAAGGCATTAATAAGCAAAAATATCTTTTTTTAAATACTGCCGTGGATGCAGAGGGCAATTGTCATCCAGCCTTCCAGAGAAGGGGACTTAAGGAGCATCCATTTCAGCGTGATGTTCACCGGCTGTATTTCTCCTTGTCCGGAATCCAGCTGTCTATCAAATCCCTATGCTTATCCATCCACTGTCGTACAGCTCTTGTCTCAGTCTCACGGGTTTCCTCTATGGCCCGCATCAAGGAGCTGATCTCGGTATCGGACAGATGGATGTTTCCCAAAAGGGCGGCAACGAACGGATGCTCCTTACTGAATCCTTTCCTGGCAATGGAATGGATTTGCTCGGCCTCCCCATAAACGTTTTTCGAATCTTCCAGCACCCTCAGACAGAAGCGGTCAAACATCCAGTGCGGAGTCCATCCGGTTACAACGATCCATTCCTTCTTGTCTATAGCCTTCTTCAGTAATGCCGTCATGGCGGGACCGCTGGAGATCATGAGCCTGTAGTCCAGACCGTATTCAGGGATGGCTTTCTCCGTGCATTTCATGATACCGGTACCCGCATCAATTCCCACAATCTCTCCGGAAAACCGTCCGGTATGACCGCCCAGTTCCTCTATCGTATGGATTGGGACATATTCGGGCACCACAAGCCCGATACGGGCGCTGTCGTATATCTGCCCAAGAATTTCCAACCTGCCTTCGTATTTTCGGAAATAATCGGCATGGGTCACCGGCAGCCAGCTGTCCATGAACACGTCTGTCTTGCCTCTTGCCAACGAGGTGAATATGGGAGCTATGTCCGCATTCAAAAGTTCTATTCTGTATCCTTGCTCCGAGAGAATCTCCTTGGCCAGATAGGTGACCGCTATCCCTTCGGCCCAGTTCGCATAGGCTATACGGATTTTCTTGTTAGAAATGTTACCGCATGAGAAGAATATCGTGACAGCCAACAAGACTGTGAAAAATTTCGTTTTGTTTCTCATAATCATTTTGTCTTTCATTATATGTTCTACTCCTTCTATTTTTTTCGTGCTATTCCCTGTGTGATCCGGTCAAGCACGATAGCCAATATTACAACGGCAATCCCTCCTTCGAATCCCATGCCAATCTTCATCTGCGTGATACCTTTCAATACTATTTCCCCCAAACCTCCAGCTGATATCATAGCAGCTACCACTACCATAGAGAGAGACATCATGATGGTCTGGTTGACACCGGCAAGAATAGTCGGCAACGCCAGCGGTAATTGTACCTTGTAGAGCAGCTGCCAAGAAGTGGCTCCAAAAGACCGGGCGGCCTCCACCACATTTTTCGGCACCTGGCGGATACCCAATGCGGTGAGCCTTGCTACCGGAGGCATGGCGAAAATGATCGTGGCAAAGGCTCCCGGCACCGTTCCCAACCCGAAAAAGAGCACTGCCGGTATCAGATAGACAAAGGCCGGCATAGTCTGCATACAATCAAGTACCGGCTGCAGGACTTTGTTGCAGCGTCCGCTGCCCGCCATCCAGATCCCCAGAGGGATTCCCAGCAGCAGTGCCATACCGGTGGAGGAAAGTACCAGAGCCAGGGTCTGCATGGTCTCCTCCCAGAATCCCATCCCGTAGACGAGCGACAGCCCTAGGAGGGTGAAGATCCCTATCCCCCTGCCACTCTTGTATAACGCCAGGAAAGTGAGTATTGCGATGGTTATGTAAAAAGGTATCCCGAGCAGGACGCACAGTATCCCGTCAATAACGCCTTCCACCCCCAGGCTCAGCAGGTCAAAAAATGATGCGCCGTGCTCGGTCAACCATTCCACGGCCATTTCTATATATTCTCCTATCTTTATCATAATTCTATTGCGTTTTGAATGATTTCATTGATTTCTTTCTTGTCTTTTCCCGTCACCTCAATAATGAGTGACGAGAGCGGTACCATCCCTTCAAACTCACGTCGTTCATTAACTACCCAGATGGGCGAGTTGGTCTTCGTCATCAAGGGAAGTATGTCCTCCACCACAGTATCACTTAATACGGAATGTACCTCTTTCCTTATCACTGGGGCTATATTCAGGATATGCTCCTTACGCAACCTGAGAAGATCTTCCAAGCGGACCTCGCCTACCAGTATACCATCCGGGTCTACTACGGGCAACACGGTTGTCTTCCGTTCTCTCATCTTCCGGGTCAGAACCTCCGGCCCTTCTTTTCCCAACCTTGCCACCATAGGCTTGTCCACCATAATGGAGGCGGCAGTGACAATCCTGCTGCGGTCCACATTCTCCACAAAACACCTCACATACTCATTGGCGGGGGTGGTCAGAATCTCCTCGGAAGTGCCGGTTTGCTGTATCTCCCCATCACGCATGATGGCGATACGGTCACCCAACTTGACAGCCTCCTCCAAGTCGTGTGTGATAAATACGATGGTCTTTTTCATCTTTGACTGCAAGGCCAGCAGCTCGTCCTGCATCTGTACCCGTATCAGCGGGTCCAGCGCTGAGAAGGCCTCGTCCATCAGCAGGACTTCCGGATCATTGGCCAGAGCACGTGCCAGTCCCACCCGTTGTTGCATGCCTCCAGACAGCTCGCTGACCATCAGGTCGGCATATCCGTCTAGCCCGACCAAACGCATGCTTTCTGCGGCCTTTAGTTCACGTTCCCTCTTCTCAACCCCTTGTAACTCAAGTCCGAAAGCGATATTTTGCAATACAGTATAATGGGGCAGCAGTCCGAAATGCTGGAATACCATCGCCAATTCCTTCCGGCGCAGGGAACGCAACCGCTCCACCGGTATTCCGGCGATGTCCTCACCGTTGATCAGAATCTCGCCGGAGGTAGGCCTGTTCAACCGGTTGATGCATCTGAGCAGACTTGATTTTCCGCTTCCCGAGAGTCCCATGATCACAAATATCTCACCCTCCCGGACAGAGAGGCTGGCATTGTTCACGGCAATCGTGCACCCAGTCTCCTTCAATATCTCATTTTTACTCTTTCCTTTTTTCAGCATTCTGAAAGCCTTGCTTCTTTCAGAGCCGAAAATCAAATACAAATTCCTGATCTCAATTTTGTTCTTATCCATAATTCTTTAAAAATAATATCCTATATTTATATTGAATTTGACATTCCAATTGTCTTCCGTTCCCCGGGCAAAAGCTTCATCCCATACATCCCCCAGCCATGCGTGATTCCTTCCCACTGCATAGTCAATGTAGGAGAATACCTTTCCCATCGTCAGCGAACACCCCGTCACGTTCTCCAGGCTGTCATTAAACCCAGCAGTGCGTTTGTCCAGCAAGCTAAAATCATTGTACAGGCAGATACTGTCCAGAAACAACTTGTTTACGGGAATCCGGCAGGACAATGACACTGTATAGATGTCTGCTCTGGAGACGATCCGGTAAGACGAACCGTAAGCCGCCATGGTCACCATACGTCTGTCCTCTCCGGGAGCCTGCACGGGTTTGAGATTATAGCTTGTGTACTGTATTTTAAGGTTCCACCGTTGATAGTCGACGACGTAGTGCAGGGCGAAAGCGGAACGGAATCCCGTCTTCCGTGTGTCCATATTATATAGCCCACCCACCAGTACCGAACCTCCGAGCTGCTGTCTCCACAAGTTTCCGAAATGATATACCACCCGGACATTGCCCTGATGCGCCTCCTTATCACGTCCAGCGATGTCATAGGCATAACGGCTAGCGGATAGTTCTGTGTCTCCACCAGTTCCGGAAAGGTCAGCATTCTGAAAATAGGCGAGCGACAACTCCCACCGGTTCTTGCGGAAAAGGTATTTTATCCCCATGTCCGCATCGTCCTCGAGACCGGCATAATAGTTCAGATTGAAAAAATAATTATTGCCTGTATAAGGCAGGATGCCGAAAGGTACTGTTGTCAACCCCATTTGTAACCGGTGTGATTTGTTGAAGCTATAACCTATCCAGCCCTCCCTGAGCATCCCGCCTCCCGAAGAGGCGGGATAGAAGCGGTAATCCGCCGCTAAATCAAATTTCTTGTAAGAAGCGTTCACGTTCAAGCGGAACACGTCGAAATCGAACTCTCCGCCACGTTTCCGGTTTTCGGGTTTCCAGTCCGAGTAATTGTAGTTGAAACGGAGTGTGCCTCCTATCTTTAACTTCGTTTTTTCCTGCGCCGCCAAAGGTGAAACGGCTATTATTGCCCCAAAGAATGGCAATAGCAAACTTTCTTTATATCGCATAAAGTCACGTTTTAACAGGGATATTTGTCCAATACCCCACTATGGTTTATAAAATGATTTTCCTAAAGCAGGTTCTGTGTAGTTTTTTTAAGAGAGGATAAAAATTATCCAACGAGCAAAAAACATAGAATTTATTCGAAAAAAACAGTAGATTATTGCCTGCTATTTTTGCAAAAGTAACAAAAATAACTGAATCTACCAAATCCGGTTTGAACAGAGATTATGAAAACATGCATCTATGATAGTTTCGTATTCGGTAACAGGATTGACGCATTAAAAATATTTCATGGATAAAAGTTCACAAAGTAGTTTATTGTTCCATCCTGCTGCCTTCCCTTTCGCTTTTACGCTTCCTTTTCTTTCATTTTTCTTAATAATCATCAGTGCTATTTTATTCATAAGTGAAACGTTTTGTGCCGCATTCCCAGTTTTTCCACCTGCTTCTTCATTAAAAGAGATATCCAATTATAGACATAAATTGTTTTTAAAGACCGATATACCCGTATAGACTCTGTCATTTTTTGAGGTTTCATTCCTAAAGAGGTGATATAAACCCTATGGCTTACAGAGGTTTCGCCTATTGTTTAAATTGTTCTTTGTGAAGATATCCTCACAACCGCCTTCAATCCCTTCTATTCTTTGAATATTCTGGTTAACGCCTGGCAACTGTACACAAAGCATTCACGGCATTCGCGTCTGGCATGAGACTCTTCCTCTGTTATATATTTGCCGTACTTGGTGGCATAATGTGCTTTGTTGACATCAATATTTTTATTATCCAAATCATCAAATCACCTTTTGACGGTATTATAAAGATTCTTATGGTTTTCTTTCAGAGCTAAGACACAATCTGCTTCACTCTCTATTATCTTTTAGCAATATCCGCTTGATACCGCATCGCATCAATGGTTACAATGCACTTGACTAAATCCAAGACTTCTAACAACAACGGGATAGCCACGATCTCGTTATGTTTTTCATTTACTTTCAGTTCTCTAAGACTGATGCCATTAGCTGTAGCCCAAGCACTAGCCATATGAAGTTTAAAATTTGGATTACCAGTGGGGCTACATTTACTGGCACCACGAATGGTTTTGCCGTCAATAGCTACAACACCCTCATATTTCTCACAGATTTCCAACATATAATGCCGAAAAAATACGTTCGAAATACTCAGGATTCAGAGCACTGAAAAGACGATTAAAGGTATCGTGACTGAGGATAGATTCCAAATCCGAGCAACCGTGCGCGGAAAAAAGTCAATCTTGGCATTGCCGAAATCTTCTACTTTATATCAGGATTCTGCACCATGTATTACGGCAGCCATTGAAATATAAATGGTAGTATCGGCAGAATGTACACTTTTTCTATTAATACGAGGATCACTGATTTATTTACAAATACTAAATATCACCATTGTTTTAGTTAATTTATATCTCTTGATTGTTTGTAAAGATAAGGATTTAATATGAAATATAAAAGCTACTTATGCATTAATTATCAATTATATATATCACAATTTTAATAAATTGAACATAAGTATCTATGATAGAAAAATATAACACATCAGCCTTGTATCCGGAAATTGCCCATTAGAGTAATCTCTAAAGAAAGTATATGTTCAGAAGTTTGTTTTGTTCCTTCAATATATTCCATTTCTATACAGATTATCTTTTCTAGAGATTGCTCTGCCAAGATGTCCATATTAATAGGAATTCAGGGTATGGTTATTGATGATGGCATAGTTTATAATCCTGTCAGTTGTTTTTGATAGAAACATTGCTTTGAGTTTAATCCAAACAGTAGTTAGTATAATAAAACTTCATAACAAGAATACTTTTTATTTTCATTTATCATATAGAATATTTTGTTTTAGTAATAAAAAATATTATTTTTGTGACATCAGGATTGTAATAATATGATTGTTTAGTCATAACAGTCTGTTCCTTTTGCCCAATTTACTAAATATGAAATAAAAATGATTCAGAATTATGATTTGACAGATAATGCGGAAAGGCATCAATATGAATTCCATATTGATAATCTTATCCCCAAAATAAAGTATATAAAATCCCCTAATGGAAAGATATATTTAACACATACGGAGGTGCCTCTTTCCTTAAGAGGGCAGGGAGTGGGGCAGCAACTTGTAGAGAAAGTTCTTGCCGACATTGAGAATCAGCGCCTACGTCTGGTGCCTTTATGTCCATTTGTGGCGGGATATATACATAAACATCCGGAATGGAAGCGACTGGTACTTCGAGGTTTTCATGTTAAATAAAAAAGGATAAAATGAAAAAAGTAGAATACAGCAATGGCGTGTTATCAATTACTTGGCAGCCTGATCTTTGCAAGCACGCAGGGATTTGCGTAAAAACACTTCCTGCTGTTTATCACCCCAAAGAACGCCCCTGGATTCGGATTGAAAATGCGACAACGGAGGAACTTGTGGCACAAATAGAGAAATGCCCCTCTGGGGCACTAAGTTGTCGGATGATAAAAAAAGAAAACGAAAAATACAAAAAACAATAAACCTTATAGGAATTAAGAATGAAATTTATTGTACACAGAGCTGATACAAGAGGCTATTTCGACCATGGTTGGCTCAAGACCTATCACACTTTTAGTTTTGCAGGTTATTATAACCCGGAACGGGTTCATTTCGGTGCCTTACGAGTGCTGAACGATGATACTGTCACTCCTAAAAAAGGATTCAGTATGCACCCACATCACAATATGGAAGTCGTTTCAATCCCCATACAGGGCTTTTTAAGGCATGGGGATAGCGTGGAGAATGAGAGCATCATTACTCCGGGGGAGATCCAAGTAATGAGCACAGGTGCTGGAATTTATCACAGTGAGTATAATGCGAGTGAGACTGAAGAGTTAAAATTCCTGCAAATTTGGATCATTCCGAATATAGAAGGAACGAAGCCTGAATACCATAATTATGATATTCGACCTCTATGCAGACACAATGAGCTATGTACGTTTATCTCACCAGAAGGAAATACACCAGCACATCTGTTGCAAGACGCATGGCTCTCCATAGGCACATTCGATTCCAAGCAGCATATAAAATACCTGATGAACAAAAAGGACACCGGAGTATATATCTTTGTATTGGAGGGGGATGTTAAAATAAACAAACATGTCCTTTCACGCCGTGATGGAATTGGTATATGGGAAGTGGAGGCTGTCACCATAGAGTGTTTGTCTGAGTCACATGTCCTGGCCATAGAAGTACCTATGTTTTAACCTTTTTAATTATCCCACATTAGGAAAATGGACAAAAATCGTTTGGAGGCATTTAGTGATGGAGTATTGGCCATCATAATAACAATCATGGTTCTTTCCATGAATACACCGGAAGAGGCGACATTTGAAGCGCTGCATCCTGTCATTCCTGTATTTGTCAGTTATCTACTCAGTTTTGTATATGTCGGAATTTATTGGATCAATCATCACCAGATCTTACAAATAGCTCAGTGTATCAATGGTAAGATATTATGGGCAAACCTTCATTTATTATTTTGGATTTCTCTGATACCGTTTACAACAGATTGGGTTGGTAAAAACTACCAGTCTCCCGTACCAATGGCCTGCTATGGTGGAGTGTTGTTCATGTGTGCAATTGCTTTCCGGTTATTGGAAAAGGCTTTAATCAGTTTTCATGGTGAGGATTTTCCTTTAAGGAGTCTCCATGAAGGGGGACAGAAAGAAAATATTTCTATTGTTGTATATTTTCTTACAGTACCCTTTTCTTTTATCTCTGTCTGGATTTCTATCGTTAGCTTTTTTGTCATAGCTTGTTGGTGGACTATTCCAAGAGAAGAGTTGAAAAAGTTACCGAATCGTGGATGTAAACACATGTAAACAGTTTCCTGAAACGGAATGTATATGCGAAATTTTTGTCCTTCGGACAATATTCAAGCGTAATGAAGAATTTGGCACAACTCCGAGTATATCTTATATGGACGACTATGAGATTAATTAGAAGAGGAAATATTCAAAAATCATCAATATAAAAGTATCATAATGCCAACAGAATCTATTTTGGGCAGGATTTGAATTGAGATATTCAGCGACTGTCCCAAGGTATACTTCTTTCAATATATTGGAACACAGCAGCCATTGTTTGAAAGCCTGAATACCAAGAATAGAAAAGGATGATACAACAATAAAGGAATTTATCAGGAGTGATAGTCGTGGAACTGAATTATAATTAAATAAGGACATATGGTAAAGATAAAAAACATCAGAAAATAAACCTTATTTACGTTTTACCAACTTCGATATGCTTAAAACAAGGATATCCAGTAAATATCTTAAAAAAATAAGATGGCATATGAAGATAACTGTTTCTATCCTCTCGTATACTATTTTTATTGTAATTCTTCTATCTCCTCCCTAAATTTTTATCCATTGGGGCATAATGTTCCGAAAGAAGCCTGACACTTCTTATGATAGATTCATTATAATCATGTGCTATGCGGCTTTATTCCATCTGCTTTTGATTTTATAAATTGTCGGTATGACATTTGCCGTATGGACTCCGAAAAAATCCACAGGATTTCCGTTTTTCTATTCCGTGCCTTGATTCTTATAGGAGTAATGCTGTTTCTGCGTGCCGAAACAGCATTTCAGTCTGGTGGATCTTTCCTTTGAGAGCCCATTTCTGAGAACTTCCCTCACTGTCTTGTCCTTTGCAAACCTTCCTTGCATACAAAAAATGTTGATGTCCCATATCTTTACAGAATTTTCTGTTAGCAGCATTGGCATATATGGACTTGGCTGCAACACATCTTCCCCTCATCATTAGCTTCTGCTGCAGACGGATATGAGCCTTCAGGTGCACGTTCTTATTGAATGCCTTGAGAGAGATGTGTCCGATGAACGAGATCCCGGCTATCTGTATTGTTTGCTACCTTTACATCGAACTCGACAGATTTTAGCTCCTTACCCCTTACAACAGGGCACACATAATGCTCCGACAATACGGATACTGATCTTCCTGCCTTCAAAGAGCTCCTTTTTCTGTACAAAAATCTTCTGATTATGGAAAGTTATGCTGATAATCTTGTATATATTTGAGTCAAACTCCATATTCTTTATGAATTTCATCTCTTTGTATGATAAGTCTCTTTTCCAGGAATCAAATCATGAGAAACTTGAGCATCCTTGTTTTTGAAACCTTTCTCTTTCTTTTCTTGCAATAGAAAAAAGGATTCCGTGACATTCGTGTATTTGTTACGGGGACGCCTTATGCCGAACTTCCTGCAATGTATGCGGATATCCGGTAGAGCCATTCTCGTTTTTCTAATAATATTAAATTTTTATATCATCAAAAATTATTGCAAGATAACTATTATAAATAGATCTTTATACAAAGTGGACGTCATGTTTGACAGCATGAATTTGAATATATAGAAACAATTATATGGATGTTTTTAGAAGTTAGCTATGTTATACAAAAAGGTAACGAAATAGCCCACAAGTTTCCTTACTTTCAAGTATTTTTTTTTCCTTTAGCTTTTCATATAATTGTTCAACAGACTTAATTCCCATTCCCGGTAGTTTGGCCAATGAGTCAAATCCATTCAGTTTTATAAATCTTAAAAGATCTTCCAACAGGTAGATGTTGTTTTTTCTGAGCGACCGCAAGGTCCTTAGACAGATATCCAGTTTCTCCAAAGGGATAGTTAATAGGTCCACATATTTTGTCGGAATATCCTGATCCCTTACAACCAGTATAAAATTTCTCGGACTCTGTCTTGTTATAATTTGAGGAATGGTCAAAAGAGACTCATAATTTCGGCACTTGATATGCGCATGTTGTAACTCTTTTTTCCATTGCATAGTGGACTTCCAGTTGAAATGTACTATATTGGCAGCCTTTCTATAGATATACGCCAGGTTTCTCAGTGTTATACCCGTTTTCTCTGAAACCTCCCGCATATCATGACCTAATGACAGATAGTAAAAGATTTCTTGCATGTTTTTATCTTCTATCAAAGTTGACATTTCCTTTACAATATTCTCAAGAACCGGTACACACACCGCCGGTAGTTCCATACGGTAAGTATCTTCCTTTCCATGACTTGTTTCAATTTCTGAATATTTCATAATGATTACGTTAGAGGTTCTACAATTATTCCTGCTGTTTTTCGTGGTATTCCCTTAATTGGCTTGGTGGCACCCCAAACAGCCGCCGACAGTACGCTGTGAAATGTGATGGTGAACTGAATTCAAATTTTACAGCTATTTCCTGGAGGGTGAATTGGGGGTCACTGATCATTTCTCTTATCCGTTCAGCTTTTTTTTTCTGCATCCACTTATAGGGACTTTCTCCAAAACAAGAGTGAAATTTTCTACTGAAGGACCGTTCCGAAATATAATATAAATCAGCAAACTCCTTGACAGAATTCACTTTCTTGTAATTTTCCAGAACAAACCTTTCAAAGTGTTGCCTAATGCCAGTTGATGCAGAGAAAAAAGTCGCCAGTTCTTTTTTAGTATAAAATCCTTTTAAAACCAGAAGCAGTTCCTGCTGTTTCAGCGAATGCATGTGTCTGCAAAGCAGTTTTGCCTCCAGATATGAACTAACAGAATCCAATACCACCATTAAAGCCCTTTTAATTGGAAGTATGGGATTGCCTATGTCTGTCGTCAGCTTCCTTGTTGGCAATGAAGCCAAAAAGAATTTGTCACAGGCATTCACATTTTTATCCCAAAACAGGAGTATGCATTTTGAAGCGATCAAGGCCTCAATGTGTGCTTCCACATTTTGTGGTATAAATATCATTTCTTTTTGTGTAATCCTGATTTCTGGAGACATTCCCAAATTGAGGGATATTTCACCACTGATCAGAAACAGACCACATGCCGACTTACTGTTGTCAATCTGGTATATATCACCTTTTTCCAGCTTGTAGCTGACAAAACCTGCATCTGATTTAACCTGGTAATTGAGGCAGGATAAATGTTCATTTAAATATAGTAATTTCATGTTTTTTGTTTTTTATTATAACGCAATTTATAATAATTCGGTTTTTTGTATAACGGACATTTTGTTATCTATAAAGGACTTTTTGTATATATAATATTGTTACTCTAACCGAAAAATCAGGTCATTCAGCTCTTCTTTCATTGAATATGATCCTTTTAATTTCTGCCGGAACCTCTTTGAACTTTAATATAAATAACAGTTTGGCATCATATGTAGCAGTGCTCGATACGGTCCGCTTTCTATAAGGCTATTTGAGGACAGATATCCTGTTAAGTGTCAGCAAGTGTAGAATTCTCCGCCATATTCGACCACGCTCCATAACGGATATTCCATGGGTTGCCATAATAAAGTCTCTACTTGCTTCCAGCTGCTGATCAACGGAATGCAGGTATACCTGAACCTGTAACCATTCTCCGAAAGACGGGTATAGAAAACGTCGTTATAATTTATTTTATCACTCGGATAATAGGCGCCAAACTGGGGATAATTTATCACTTGTACTACATCTGTATTAATATCAGAACACTCTTCCCAATTAATAACTGTTGACGGCTTGCGATAACCGCTGATGGAACGTATCACTTCATGAATTTGCCCTTCAAAGTAGATATGTACTTCCACCAAATAGGTAATGTGCCGGTCATATTCGATGATATACTTTCCTTCGGCGGGTTCTTTCTCTACTTTGTAATTCTCGGAGAGATACTCTACAATACTTATTAATGCCGGTTCTTCAGCCTGAACAAACCGCACGTCATTGCCCCGTGTAAACAGTGCAAGGGCTTTTAGCTGATGATACAAGTTAAGGCATGTTTAAATATAATCTTGGTATTAACCAAGAATAAGTCCTGTTATGAAAGCATGGAAAGAAACGGAAGTTGGTACGAAGAATGGTCAGGCAAAAAACTGGGAAATCCCCAAATGAGGTATGAATATCTTCAAGATTGATACGCAAAGTTTTTAAAACGAGATATGGGATAGAAAGCCAGACTTGAGTCAAAGGTTTTCTCTGGCAAATACTTTTGGGTTGTTGAAGTAACCATTACAATCCAAGTCTTCTTGATGAGACGTTTTTCATCTGAATACTTTCCGCTCTAAGCTGGCAGTGAAAAAAGGTGGACTGGTTTTGGAAGAGGATTTATGCGGCTAGCGGGTATGACTTTTTTAACAATACATTCAACTCTGGTAGCAATATGGATCCGTTAGATATGGCTTTCTGTTTTGCAACAAACGGATTCACGACAGAAGGAAGTAAAGCAGGCGCATTCAATTTCTTTGCAAGAACGGTTGATGACTATGGCAAGAATGACAATACCCTAAATGGACCTTCATTTTCGAAACAGGTGACTATGTTACGGGTTGTCTGCAGTCAGTCTCTTCCTAGTCATTTCACTGCCGTATAAAGCAGGAAGAATCGATATAGGGTAGAACTAAGATGCAGTTTATAAAGATGGGTATCTGATAAACATGGATCTCAGCTCTTTGAATAATGGACAGGGAATTTTTGTAGATGTCAATTTCGGCATTCCTGAAGGAATTGTTCCAGAATCCAATGGACAGAATAATCTAGAAGGTGAAAATGTGAACATCATCGTACATGTGGGGTATAATCATGAAGATCTGTAAACGCTTATCCTGCCATTGACTGACAGAAAAGGAAAGCAGTCAGTTGCTAGATCGGGACTCCCTATTGAACTTGTATCTTGGAAAGCGAGGATCCTTATAGTAAAAATGCATGAAAAATAAAAGCTGTGTATTTATTTGGCTGTTTACTTCATATCTTGGAATGGGGTCATCCTGTATACTTATTATAAAAAAATGTCTTAAACTGAATATAAAAACAACAACAAATGCTTTATTGTTTGCGTTTTATTAATTTATTCGTCCTTAAAAAAAACGGCGACTATATATAATAATATGTCTATTATGTGTAATGTGTATATCTCTTGTTATTTCTATTTTTGCAATCTAAAAAATATTGTAAAGCAAAGTGTTCTTGATACAAAGGAATTGGTGACAATTTAGATAAAATGTCATAGATTGTTTTGTTTGTTTTTTATATCATAAGAGAAGAACGGTCATGTCTATGCTGCCATGCTGCAACCTGTTTTCTTGTGAATATTCTGCTGGAAAAGTGATGGCGTTTTTCGTCAAAATAATATCAGACTAGGCGGATGTAAGATGATAAGAAAGAATATTGAATAGAAACAGTAAACTAGATGGTTCTTGTTTTTTATGTGCATGGGCAGATGAATATAGATTAAGTACCTCCTTTCATCTTTAAAACAACATTTAGGAAATGTGGGCAGACACTATAAAGGATAAGACTGTCAGCATGGAGTTACATTAGATTCTTTGGGTTGGAGTAAAAGCCTCTCCTGTATTTAAAATATAGGAGAGACGGAAATATGAGTTTACTTTCAAGGGTGCTTTAAAGGTATTTTATAAGGTTTACTGTATCATTTTCTTGTGCAATAGATATAAAAAAAGACCATTTCCAATCTTTTATAATGGAAGATATAAATGCTATTTTGGAATATATGTATTAATTTATTATTATTTTATACACCAATTCTTCTTGACAAGTTTTTAATACAAGCAATTTATAACATGGAATTGAAAAAGGTTCTTATATTTCTGATTTTAGGCTGTTTTGGAGCGAATGTAAGTTTGGCTTTTTGCGGGAGGGATACTCTCCGCTGCCAGATTTACTTTCCGGTAGGCAGTTCCACTGTAAATCTTTCCTTCCGCAAGTAAGCAGTCAAAAATTGGCTCATAATTGAAATCTCTATCTTCGCTGCGAACAAAAATTTTAGGATTTATGTATAGCAGTGAAGATCTTGAAAGGTTTTACTTTCAGTACCAGACCGAG
>OFMF01001780.1_pt1 | contig 15340 bp, 10 predicted proteins | sample 1541771 | NCBI WGS metagenome assembly OFMF01 (sample SAMN04209235, study PRJEB22552) | human gut metagenome | biome: gut; material: feces | host: Homo sapiens | place: USA: Oklahoma
TATTCCGGCATACGAGCATAATCTTCTGCCTGCAGGAACTGGTCATTCTTTATCAGATAAGCTACTCTGTTTGCAACTTTATTCCAGGATAATAAAATTGACGTATATGGATTCCCATAAGCACCTCTTGCAAGAAATAATCCTTTTCCATCATAGTTTGCGTGTGAATCATCGGCACCAGACAGTGCATGACTGCTTCCACCGATCCCATACTGTTCCTTGATAAAACCTGTCCTCGATCTTTCATCCTCATGCAGCAGATAAAAGGAATATGTCCTGAGTCTGCCTTCGGAATACGCCCCACCTCTGACAAGAAATGCGTCGATCTCGTCTTGTGTAATGAACATCTGCTGTTCTTTCCATGCAAATCCCTCTCTTGCCTGGTATGGGATCACTTCATCTGCAAACTTCTGGAACTGTCTGGAGATATTGACCGGATTATAATGATGGAAACGCATAAGAGAGTTGTCCGTCTCATAGGCTTCTGCCAGTGCTTCCAGTCTTTCATTCAAATCCGAAAGCCACCCTGGATCTTGCAGTTTTTCAGTAAGATAATCCGTGATTTCCGGATAAATACTACGAAGATGCGGCAGATCTGCTTCATCAAAGACAATCTCTGCCACACCTTCTGCCATATCCCCTTTCATATAAGCAAGTGCCTGTGCGTGTTCCTTCAATGCGTTGTCCCTTGCCACATCCAATACCGACTGCGGGGCATATTCTCCCTGATTTAAAAGCTGATGGATACGTCTGCTGACATCTTTCCAGGATAAAAAGGCTTTATCCAGAATCTGGTCTGCCACCGTATGCCCGACTGCGATCTGCATCCCAGTTTCATCAAACCAGACGGAATACTCCCTTCCATCCATCTGAAAACCTTTGCCGCCTTTTCTATACTCACGCTTTACAAACTCCGTGTATTCTCTCGGTGACTGTTCACTCATAAAGTTATAGATGATACGCAGCTGGCTTCCTGTCCGGTTTCCTCCCGTCCGTAAAATATCATCCACAACACTTTCCGGAATAGGAATCTCCCCGGCATAAAAAGCAGCTACTCTTTCACCAATCTGCCTTTTCTGTTCATTTGCTGTAGGATATTCGGGCAAAGATAAAGCAGAGGCAATTTCTTCCTCTGCTTTACTCAGTCCATCTTCTCTTGTATCTTCAACTAGCTGTATACCAATTCCGTCAAGATGCTCTCTTCCGCTGTTGCCATCAGTGCGTTCATATGTGCTGTCCAGGCCATCGGGTCTGCTTCCTTGTCCGGTGCCGGATGGTTCTTCAGCAATTTCTCCATCTGGCTGTCCATCCTCTCCTGTGCTGCCTTCTCGATTTCTGCCAGATGGCTGTTCAGCTTTCCTGTCAGGAACAGGCTCTGATACAGGCTGTTCTTGTGTTCCTTCAGGAATCTCCTCCGAAGCATCCCGTATTTCCCTATCGTCACTTCTTCCTCCTCTACGGTCAGGTTCGGAAACAGGTAATCCCCCTTGCGATGATATGTCAGTTCCATAGTCGGTTCCTCCTTCATTCTCGATATTTTCTTCTTTGTTGTTTTCTACGTCCTGATTTTTATTTTCACGCATTAACGTGTTGAAGTTATTATAATTCCTTTCACTGGAAATTTCAACCTCTTTTCTGGCTTCTTCCAGAGAAATTTTATGTACCGTCCTTCCAATGTCAATCAAAACACTCTCACTGATCTGGCTTGCTGCATTTCCAAGAAAGGTCAGTACAGACAGCCGGTTATAATCGGTAATATGCATAAAATCCTCTTCTTCCAGAAGCTCCATCGGTTCCAGACCACACCGTCTGCAAAGCATGTAATATACACTGTCCGTTGCAAGCTGGCGGAAATCACTGCGGATCGTAACTTCATCCAGATCTTCTAGATACGTTCCTTCCGCTGCATATTTCAAGCCGTCCAGATATTCTTCCAGACTGTCTGCGACCATTTCCCTTGCAACCGCCATCAACGCATCCGATAAAGTCCCTGTATCTTTTTCTTCCAGACCATACGCTTCTGCCAGATGGGTAAGGATCTCTTCCTGCTGATGTTCCTGCATCTGCCACAGGTAAGGGCTTCTTCCGCCTGCCACCATGTGCGTATCTGAAATATCAAACACATACCGGAGTCTGGTATTATGACCATTCTCGTCAAGCAGGGCGATTCCCCTAGCTCCCCGGTTTACCCAGCGGAACATTTTCTCATTCCACAGTTCCAGGGACGCACAGGCGGTTGCCTGTGGATGCTGTGCGTGGATCAGTAACTGGTCTGTAAAAGGATACCGGTATAGTCTCGCTGCGGTATCCATATAACCCATCCAGTCCCTTGGCGAACTGCTCACCAATGTCGCATGTTCCTGTGCCAGTTCCCGGATGTCCTGTAATTTCGACATACTGCCTACCTCCTTGCCTTATTTCTTTTTCTTCTTTGGAAATTCCAGATGGAACCTTGGCTTTCCGTCCTCCAGTGTCAGTAAAAGGTCTGCGTCAAACTTTATATCTTTTTTTCTGGAATACAGCCCTTTTACATGGGTGCAGGCTTTATCAAGAAGCTCCACTGCCATCTTTTTATCCAGTGTTTTCTCCATGCTTCCTAAGAAACGGTTTTCTTTCCAAAGGGCAAAATCACACTGCCTGTTGGAGCAGTAAAAATTTTGCTTTCCTTCGTAGACATCAGAGCCGCAGACCGGACACTTACCGATCACTTCCCTTGCTTTCTGGAACCTTCTCCTTTCCGTTTCCGGTATTTCCCTGCACACAGAAAGAATCTTACCGACTAAAGAAGTGATCTCACCCATAAACTGTGTATCGGTGATCTGCCCTTTTTCCATCATTAAAAGCTGATTTTCCCATTCGGCAGTCATTGCGGCAGATTTCAGATAAGCCGGCATGACATTCACCAGTTCCCTGCCCTCTGTGCTTGGCAAGATCTGCTTTCCTTTTCTGACTGCATAGCCGGAAGAAACCAGTTTTTCAATGATACCTGCCCTGGTTGCCGGAGTCCCCAGTCCTTTCTTCTCTGTCTCCGAATCAAAGTCTTTATTCCCTGCGGTTTCCATAGCGGCAAGGAGGGTATCTTCATTGAATGGTTTTGGCGGGGAAGTAAAATGCACTGTCTTTTCTGCCTTTACCGGAGAAAGCGTCATTCCTTCTTCATATCCATATGGGATGGAAGTTTCTTTTTCCGTTTCTTCTTCCGGCTTGGCTTTCACGCACTGGTTCTTAAAGGCATTCCCCGCCGCTTTAAATCCCATCTGCACCGGCACTTTTCCTCTGGCAGTAAAATCATGTCCCTGACATTTGACCATAATATCCGTCTGCTCATACTGATACTCTTCCCCTGTTGCCTGCACCAGCTGCTGGCAGACCAGCATCATCAGGTTCTTTTTGTCCGCTGTCAGATCAGAGATTCCTTTTTCTACGGCTTCTTTTGTTGGAAGAATCGCATGATGGTCGGATACTTTTGCATTGTTAATCACTCTGGTGATGTTATGTCCCAGCTGTCCATAATCCAAGAACGGAAGTAAGACTGGCATTTTCCCTACCAGTTCCTCTACGGTATCCCTCATATCCTCCGTCACGAACTGGCTGTCCGTTCTTGGATAAGTGACCAGCTTTTCTTCATATAATTCCTGCAGCATATCCAGTGTTTTCTTTGCCGTATAGCCAAAGTAACGGTTTGCTTCCCTTTGCAGACTGGTCAGATCATAAAGTTTGGGAGGAAACGCTTTCTTTTGTTCCCTCTTTATCTGTGTAATCACTGCTTCCGAATCCATACATAAGGAAGCAAGGAGATCGGCTGCTTCCTCATTTGCAATATTTTCAGAAACTACCGTAAGCCTTCCGTCTGTCAGTGCTACTTTATAAAAGGCTTCTTTCTGAAAATGCTCAATCTTATCCTGACGTTCCGCAAGCATGGCAAGCGTTGGCGTCTGCACTCTGCCCACAACCAGACGTTTAAAATAACAGGTCGTATATGCCCTAGTTCCGTTCATTCCGATCAGCCAGTCTGCCTGTGCCCTGCATACCGCAGCCATGCAGATATTCCGGTATTCCTCTGCTCCTTTCATTGTCTGAAAACCTGTCCGGATTGCCGTATCTTCCATGGAACTGATCCATAAACGCTTCACCGGTTTCCTGCATCCGGCAAGGTCATACACTCTCTGGAAGATCAGTTCCCCTTCCCTTCCTGCATCACAGCCATTTACCAGATAGTCCACATCTGCCCGGTTCATCAGGCTTTTTAACACATCAAACTGTTTCTTTTTATCTCTGGAAACTTTCAACTTCCAGACCTGCGGGAGAATCGGAAGGTCATCAAACTGCCATTTCTCATATTTCGGGTCATATTCCTCCGGCTGTGCATACTCTGCCAGATGCCCAAGGCACCAGCTGATAATACAGCTCTCCCCTTCTAAATATCCGTCCTCTTTTTTATAAGCTGACAGGTTTTTGGCATAACTCTGTGCCACACTTGGTTTCTCTGCGATCACTAAAAATTTTGACATACGTTTTTCTGTCCTTTCTACTGAAAAAGGGCAGCCAAACTACTCTGGCTGCCCCCTGTCCTTATTTTGGTTGCTTCTTTGAAGATGGAAGTTTATTCTTCCTCATCCTCTTCTTCATTTACATACGGTCCATCAGAAAACTCCAGCTGTTCGCTTACATAGTCCTCCTCTTTGCCACGTCCATGCTTTTTATAAACGGCAATCCCTGCCACTCCAAGAATCACTGCAAGTACGATTGCTCCAAGTCCTTTTACATTCATTCCCGTCTTTTCTTCTTTCTTCACTTCGGTTTCCTCCTCTACTGCCGGGGTAGTTTCCGGTGTGGTTTCCGGAATCACTACGGTTGATTCTTCGGTTTCTTTGCTCTTTTCTGTCTCATCCAGAAATTCTGCCAGGTCATTCTCATCGACCAGGGACATCATGTACACGTTTTCTGTATTGCTGGAACGGTCAATGACCATATAAAATGTATTTCCCTTCTTGGTCTGGATGGTAAGGAACTGTTTCGTATCATCATTTTCCTTATCATCCACCAGCTGGGCATTTCCCGGAGTAGAAAAAGCCGAATTATCCCCTTCCCCGGTGACCCTTCCGGTATCCTCTTTCTTCTCCGTATCTTCTGTTGATTCTGTTGCCGTTTCTTCTACTACCTGTGTCGTTGTCTCCTCCGCCGGTGGGTTTGCGTTTGCATAAACCGTAGCAATGGATGTCCCGGAGATCATGGTGACTGCCATGGCAATCATAAGCAGTTTCTTTACCACTTTATTCCTCATCGTCTAAAACCTCTCTTTCTGTCATCTGACCAACAGGTGGTCTGTGAACTTCTTCGTTGTTTTCCTTTTTCTGCGGAGCTTTTGCATCCTCCACCGTGATACCGCCGTCCTCATCCATCTGAATCGTAACGGTTCCTTTCTGAATCCCGTCAAGCAGGACAAACAGGCTGCGGCTGTCCAGCTTCATGGAACGGAACGACTTAACGATCTCTATATCTTCCATCTGCTGTCTCAATGTATTCTGCCGCTTCAGGTGTTCCTGTAATTCAGCGATCTTATCCTCTGTTTTCTGAATATCATTCAGAAGTTTTTTTAATTTCATGTTCATCTGCCCTGTCACCTCCTCTAATGCAGACGACCAAACGCCATAAAATGTTCCTGCCAGTAAGCACTTGCAATGCTGGTATACTGGACAGGCTTGCCACAGTGAATCATCATGTTATTGCCGACATAGATTCCCACATGGCTTGCTCCCGGTGTGTCATAGGTTCCCTGGAAGAAGATCAGATCTCCCGGTTTTGCCTCCGATGGTGATACCTGCGAACAGTGTGACCGCAGCTCATCGGCAGTACATCTTCCGACATTCCATCCATTTCCACAGTTATTGATAACCCAGCTTACAAAGCCGGAACAGTCAAAACCACTTGGGGAATAACCGCCCCATACATATGGAACACCCAGATATTTTTCTGCTTCCTGTATCATTTTTGCAAACTGTGGATCAGATAAAGCATCTGCCGGTATGTCGTAACCAAATCCACTGCTTCCGGTGGGTATGCTGTTTAGATCAAACAGATAATCACGGTTGCCATAATATTTGTTATACGCATCGTAGCGTTCCTGTTCTTCCTCTGTCATACGGCTCCTTAACACGGCATCCAGGCTGTGGTTTGTCATCGTCACATCCAGACGGTTCACCTCTTTTGTAGTCGTGACCTGCACTTCCTGGTTTCCATTGCTGTCTGCTATGTAGGCTTCCCATGTCTGGTGTCCATGTGCGGATGCCGCCGCATGATTGTCATAGTAAACATCGAACTGTACCCCATATCTTGCGAACGCTCCGGTATCTTCTACTACATATTCCACACCGTTCATGACTACATGGGTTCCGATCGGCACAAATGGATTCGCCGCATCCACGGCAATCGTATGGTTTGCTGTCGGCATTGCCCCACTGGCTGTCGGTCCGCCACTCCACTGGCCACAGCAGATCGGGCAGTTACAGTACCCACTTGTCACAACCAGTCCCAAGGACTCCCCTACCCGGACAGTCTTGGTTTCTGTAACTGTTTCTCTGGTAGAGTCTGTGGTGATTCCATACTGCTGTCGGAAGATCTCCTTAATCTCCTCTGCCACTTCATCGTAAGTGAAGCCGCCGTATTTTACCGTAAGATAAGAGATCAACTGATATGGGTTATGACCGATCTCATCAATCTGGTACCGGTATTCGTCATAATCCGGATGGGTGGATTCCATCTGATTGATCTGTGTATTCAGTGCTTCTTCCAAGGCACGGTACGCATTTTCAGCGGCATAAATATCTTCATCCGTACTGGAATAGCTGGTAGAGATGATTGCTGAAGAAGCTCCCTGCAAAGATGCCGTACAGCTGGTAAAACTGGCTGCGATCAGCACAAAGATCAGAGCAAAGACAGCTACCGTGGCAAAAATCCCCCGGTTCTGTGCCGCCACCATCTTGACGGCATCTTTCGCTTTTTCCGTAAACTTCTGTGCGGAAGTGATCGCTGCATCCTTTACTTTTTTACTCTGTCTGGCTGCCTGATACTGCTTCTGGTAACGCTTCTTCTGAAAGAGTTTCTGCAGGGCAGATTTCTTTTTCTTCTCTGCTTCTCTTTTCACTGCGTCCTTCGCTTCATTTCCATAGGCAGTCTCAAATATCAGCCTGCTCCTTTCTGCTTCATCCAGGACGCTTTCTTTTAATCTCCGAGATTCTTCCCTTCGCCCTTTCAGCCGTTCCCGCATGTAGATGGATTTCCTTGCAAGGCTTTCCCCGACAAGCTCTGCCCGGTGTGCCCCTTCCACTGCCGCATTTTCATCCTCTTCTTCGTGCGTTTTCCAGTGTGCTGCTGTGACTGCCGCATCTTTGACTGCCGATGCCGGATTCCGGATACCGATCCCGGCACCATGTACCATGCCGTCACCCTCATCACCAAAAGACAGACGGGAAACTTTTTTCCGCTGTTCCTTCAGCACCCGTTCCCTTTTGGACTTGCCTTTGATCTCCTCGTGGAACTTATCCAGGGAATCTTCCATCACTTCGGAAGTTTCCCGGTAACGGGCAGATTCTCTTTTGGCTGCTTTTTCTTCTCTGGAAGTCTCCTTTTCCTTCCTTCTTTCCTTTGCAGCATAATCCCTGACCATCTTTTTCTTCCGAAGATCCCGGCTGTCTGCAACTGTCTCCAGATATGCCCGTTCCCCTCTTGGCTGTCCACGGATACTCTCTGTGCGAAAGGCAGATTTGGGATTTTCTCCATTTTCAACGGAAATATCTCCCTCTATTTCTACCTCTTCACCCATATCTGAGTTTATATCCTGGTCGGATACATGTTCCCTGCTATATCTGGGTTTTCTGGAACTCTGCTCCGGCTGCTCCATCTCCCGTTCTTCTTTAAGCCGTTCATGTCTGCGTTTACTAAAATCCAGTTCCTCTTTCTTCTCACTGCGGGAAATCTCGGTATCCGTATCCCGTCCGGTGATCCTTTTTTCTTCCTTGTTCCGGAGGTTTTCTTCCCGCAGACCATCCCGGCTCATTTTCTGGACGGTTTTATCTCTCGCCTTATACTCATGCTCCTGCAACTTTGACCATCCCCTTTACTGTTTTGTACCGGTTATTCTGTCTTATCCTGATAGTCCTCCCATTTTTCCAACACTTCATCTGCCATCCCTGCAATGGAATCCGTCAGCTTGTCTGTCATTCGCTCACTTAAAGTCCCCCTTACAGCCAGACAAGATACAATTCCCGTAAAGTCAATCAGTTCTGCCAGATAGATAAGGTCATCCACCATCTCATCAGCCATTACTTTTTCCTTTCTGTCCTTTTCCATTTTCAAAATCTCCTTTTCATTGTCTGCACAGATTCTTTCTGCAAATACGCAGCAAGGCTCACCGCTGCATCTCTCCATGTTTCTGTAATCTTCCATCTTGTAATCCTCCATGATTTCCGGGCAGAAAAATTGCCGGAAGTATCTCCCGGCTCATCCTCTACTCTGTTTTATTTTGTTTCGTTTATTTCTTTAATCGTTCCGTTCTCCAATACCAAGTTTCTTCCGTTTCTCCACCTCGTCCGGCTTGGAAGTCATCAGGGCATACAACATCAGGGAATTATCAAACTTATCCTTGAACGGGATAATGGTACTGCCATAAAAGACCAGTCCCTCACCTTCCCCGCTGTTCGTTACATAAGAAAGCTGGTGTGGGGAAATGTTGAGCTGCTTTGCAAGGATCTGTCTGTCACCGGATGCCTGATTGAGCATCAGTATAAAGTCAGAGTTTTCAAAGATGTTCTCAATCTCCCGGCTGGCTAACAGGTCTTTTACGTTCTGTGTGATACCCGTCGGGATACCACCCCATTTACGGAATCGCTTCCAGATCTCCACGCTGTATGCTGCTGTCTGCTCCTCTTTTAAGAGCAGATGGAACTCATCAATGTAATATCTGGTACTCTTATTCGCAGAACGGTTGATCGTTACCCTGTTCCACACCTGGTCCTGTACGATCAGCATCCCCAGTTTTTTCAGCTGTTTTCCCAGATCCTTAATGTCAAAACATACGATACGGTTACTCAGTTCCACGTTGGTTCTATGGTTAAACACTTTTAAGGAACCATTGACGTAAATCTCAAGTGCCGTTGCCAGACGCTGTGCTTCCTGCTCTTTCTGATTACGGAGAAGATTATATAGATCCTCTAAGATCGGCATTTTTTCCGGTACCGGGTCAGAAAGGAAATCCTGATAGACCAGCCTTACGCATCGGTCAATGACGGTCTTTTCAACCGGCTCCAGTCCGTTCTTTCCGCCTACTACCAGCTCACAAAGAGACAGGATGAAGTCCGATTTTAAGGAAAGCGGGTCATCATCGTCAGCGTAATCCAGGTTAATATCCATCGGATTGATATAATCGTGGCTGGTCGGGGAAATACGGATCACCTGTCCATGAAATGCCCGGACTAACGGATAATATTCACCTTCCGGATCACAGACGATAATGTCATCTTTCGTCACGATAAATGCGTTTGCAATCTCTCGTTTTGCCGCAAACGACTTACCGGAACCCGGTGTACCAAGAATCAGTCCGTTCGGGTTTTTCAGCTTCTTCCTGTCTGCCATGATAAGGTTATTGGACAGGGCATTTAATCCATAATAAATAGATTCCCCAGCCATAAATAATTCCTGTGTGGTAAACGGAACAAAAATTGCTGTGGATGTCGTTGTCAGTGCCCGTTTGATTGGCACAAAATTCATCGCAAGCGGCAGGCAGCTCATCAGTCCCGGCTCCTGCTGGTAATCCAGCCGTTTCAATGCACAATTATATTTCTGTGCGATGCCGGCAGTCTGGAACACCACATTTTCCAATTCCTGTTTGGTCGGTGCGGTATTTAAAAACAACGCTGTCACAAGGAACATTCGCTCATTTCTGGACTGCAGATCTTCCAGAAGCCTTTTTGCTTCCCCACCGTATGTATTTAAGTCCGAAGGGATAATGTCCATGTCATAACCTGCCCGGACCGCTTTTTTCTGTTCCTCGATCTTCATACGGTTAATATCCGTCACCTTGCTTTTCACCAGTTTGATCGCCTTCATCTGGTCGATGGACTGGATATGGAAATTTACCATCAGGTTACTGTCCATCTCCAGAAACTCTGCCAGCATCTTGTCGGTAAGTTCCGGTGCAAGGATCTGTAAATAGGAAACAGCTCCCATCGTGCCGCCCATCTCAAAATCTTTTCCATTCTTAAATACAAAACTGGTCGGTGCGACATAATCCTTGGTACTAAGCCCTGTCCGAAGTACATCGTCATAAGAGAAATGGAACGGAACTTTGCTGTCCTGGTTAAAGGTTTCATACATGATCTGTAACCGTTCCTCTCCGTTCAGCGGATAGGCAGATACCCCAAGGATCTTAAAGTTATTCAGAATATCCGACTCGATACGTTCCAGTTTTGGCCGTGCTTCCCGGATATTCTCCGCTTCAATCCCAAATGTGATATATTTGGTACGCATCAGCCCGTTATTTCCTTTTGCCAGCTGGTTATTGAGCATCTGGGCAAACTCCATACGCAGGTCATCAAATGCATCCTCCTGCGGATTGATATGGATGACCTTCTCATACTCTGCCATGTTGCTGTGCTGGTTGATAAAAGACAGCTGAAAATGAATCGTGCTGTCAAAGTAATTCAGGAAATCACACCAGTTTTCAAAGATGGCGTTCTTATCTTCATTCTGTGCCAGCTGATAGTTGATGTCATAAAAACGGATCGTCTTGGAATAAAACTTGTCCTGCACCCGGCAGATACCGTCCCTTCCCATCTCATGGTATGGAATCGACTGCTGTGCAGTGATCCTCTTATCTCTGGCACTATCCGGTGTTTTCTTTCCTGTCCCACTGCCTTTCGTTCCGGAAACCACTTTTCCTGCCGGACGCTGCCCCGACGGTGCTGCGACAGGTCTGCTCTTTTTCTTTTTTGCGTTTTTCTTTGCGTCACGCACTGCCTGCTTTTCTGCTCTGGCTGCCAGCTTTGCTTCCCTTTTTGCATTTTTCTTATCCGCTTTTTCATGTTCCTTATGCAGTTTTTCTTCATATTTCTGTGCCCTTTTGAGGGCTTTCTTTTCCCTGCGTGTCAGTTTCCGGTTCGGTCTGCGGACACCTCTTTGCCGTTCCAGTGCTTCATACCCTGTCACCATCGGCTCATCATGCAGTCTGCCGCTTACTGGTCTTCTTTTCATTGCGGGGTCTGGAAGTTCTTCTTCTCCATCCTCCTCATCCAGCCAGTAATCATCCGGATATAATTCGTCTAAACTCTGTGGCGGCTGTCTATCGTTTTTTCTTTTTAACACTCTTCGTTCCCCCTTTCTTCTTTCTGACCACGGTATATTTTTTCTCGTACATATTTTCCATCTGGTACTTGCGTACCGGAGGACGGATAAATTTTACGGTGATCATATTTTTTAAGACCTTTTCTAACGGAAGCCCATCCTTCTCATACATGGCAAACAAAAATGCCGGAAGCATCAGAAGGCACATCCCGGTCGCTGCGTTACTGGAACCAATAATTCCCCTGCTTAAGAAATAAAACGGAAGCCCTACCGCCGCCGCAATCCCAAAGCAGATCAGCTGCCGTTTCGTCAGATTGAAAATGATCTTATTCTTGACCTTGGTTAAGTCTTTAGGCACAGATACAAATGCCATTGCCAATTCCTCCTTTCTTAATGGGCGTTAAAGATACTGCGGGCGAAGTTTCCTGTTTTCATCAGACTGAAACACAGGATCACCGTGTATGCCATCACGCCGAACAATGCAGAATGTATGTTATCTGACATTTGGATGTTTGCGACCAGGACCGCATAGATTCCCACGCAGACCATCATAAAAAATCCCTGGAATGCCAGTGCAAACAATCCACGAAGATAGTTGTTCCCGATCTGCCCCCATTCCCGGTTGGACATGGTTGCGAACGGGATCGCTCCAACGGACGAATAGAGATAAATCTCAATCATACGTCCATACAAAATCACTGTAATAAAGACTGAGATAATCTTCATACACAGGCTTACAAGCATCGTTTCCAGTGCCAGTATGACAAGTTCACCAATCTCCATAGATTCCATCGCCGTTTCCATTGTAGAGATCATCGTATCTATATTGATCGCTGTATCAGAACTGATAACTCCAGCTGCCCGGCTGACTACGGACTGCCCGACATCAAATACCGCCATCGTGATCGTAAAGGTATGGCTGACGATCCAGACTGCCACCCACATCTTGAAAAAGTATTTAAAGAACATCCAGGTGTCGATGTCGTGCATGTTGTTCTTTTCCGTCAACATGGAGATCAGCTCATAACAAAGTACAAATGTGATAATCATACCGGCAATCGGTACAATGACCGACTCGGAAAGATTCTGTATCATGCTGTAAATGCTGCCATTCCAGCCCTGCGGTGTCTGCCCAACCTGAGCAGCAATCTGACCGGTCTTTTCATTGACATCGGTATACATTGTTGTCAGGTTGGAACTTACCATGCCTGTCAGAAGATTCCTCATCCATTCTTCAATCGCTTCAAATATCCGATCCATGAGTCATCTCCCTCCTAAGTTTCTCAGCTAAACAAACCGGAAAGTAACGGTACAAGCTGGGTGCCGATCAAAACAACACCGCCTCCCGCCATCAGCTGCTTAATCCCCTGGGATTTCGCACCCGATAGTGATAGGTAATCCTTTGAAATTATCTCCAGATTTTCCCCCACTCCACACCGTGCATGCGACTTTCACCGCACACGGCGTTCCCTCGAATTCAGTCGTCCAGGGTTTTCAACACACGTTACACACTTCGAATTAGCTTTTAGTTAAAGAATGATTTGTGGCATTTCTGCCATAGTACGAAGTTTGTTAAGTTTTGTTAGTTGTTTCGCATCAAGTTTAAGGATTGTAAGATATTTTCGGATGGTCTCATCCGTAGAAGCATGGATAACGGTATGAATGTCCTTACTCACTAAAATAAGGTTTGCATATTCATCGCCACCGCCTTTGCTGACGGGAACTTTGTGATGACAATGGATGTCATCCGTGCTCAACTGCATTCCAGTTATTGCACATTTCCCATACTGCGCCGCAAACAGTGAGATACGATTATCCGCATACTCCACGGTTCTGCTCTTCACAGGATTGCGCATCATCCACAACATAATGGAAGTATTTAATTTCAGATTCTGATGAATCTGTTTTCTTCCTTCCGCTGTGTATTTATTAACCGCCTTTCTCTTATGCTGAGCATTTTTCGACTGAACATATCCCAACGGAACGATGGGACGTCCATGCAAAAACCGAAGCTGTTTGCTTGCTCCATACTTTTCTCTGATAAATCCGTTTCTCAATTGTCCCTTTTTGGATAAATCTCCCTTTAGTCTATTCCGCAATTGTTTGTTAACTGCAAATGCCAGCCTTCCAAAGTCTTGCGAGACCTCAGTTGCGATGCAGTAATACTCATGCAATCCTGCAACCACAGAATTATATTTCTGTAGCTGTATAAACTGGGCATCATCCGAAGAGTGTTCCAGTTTTGCAACTTCTTCTGTGATTTTTGCATGAGCTTTCCTATATGCCTTGTCGCTCATATGGGAACGAACGACATATTTCTTACCCTTTTTACGGACTTTCAGCTTAAATCCCAGGAACTCAGAATACTGACGCTTCAGATTTACCACCTTTGACTTCTCAGGACTGATATCCAGTCCTAATCTGTCCTTCAGCCATAATTCTGTTGCTTTGTACGCCTTTACCGCATCCGCATGAGATGAGCAGAAAATTTTGAAATCATCTGCATATCGAACGGTGTGCATCTCTTTTAAATTGCTTCTCCTGAGAGCCCTGTAAGCATGACTCTTAATCTCGGTTCCCTGTGTGTTTTCTCTCGTTTTAAACTTTGTTTTTGTTGGCATCTGCTCCCATTGAGAAGCTATCCACCAGTCCAACTCATTCAATACGATATTTGCCAGTAACGGCGACAGGATACCACCTTGCGGTGTTCCTTTTTCGGGATATATCCTTTTTCCATCTGGTAAAATCACAGGTGCTTTCAGCATTTCCTTGATAATGCATATCAGCTTCTTATCTCTGATTCCCAGTGCCCATATCTGCCGTAGCAGTTTTCTGTGATTGATGTTGTCGAAGAATCCCTTGATATCAAGGTCTACGACATAGTACATATGCTGTACCTGTATCAACCGCATACACTGCGCTATGGCAGTTTCAGCGGAACGGTTCGGGCGAAAACCATTTGAGTTTTCACTGAATTTCGCCTCACAGATAGGCTCCATGACCTGCAAGATACATTGCTGTACCATACGGTCAACAATAGTCGGAATACCAAGCGGTCGTTTCTTTCCATTGTCTTTTTCTATCTCCACACGCCGTACCGGTCGTGGGTGATAGTTGCTGAATTGCTTCCGTATGAGACGGGCGTATTCTTCCTCACTAAGTTTTGCAAGGTTGTCTATCGTCCTATGGTCTACCCCGGCGGTACTACTGCCTGAATTTCTCTTGATATTTCTGTACGCTAACTTGATATTTTCTTCACTTTCGATGATTTCCATCAGATGATTGAATACCTTGTCGGTTTTACCCTGTGCGTATAGGTCATCAAAGATTTTCTCCATATCATAGTACTCAGAGTTACGGATTTTTCTTTGTTTTCTTTTCCTTACTTGCTTCTTCGAAGTCAACACAGGCATCCTCCCCTTTCGGTTTAGATTTTCTTTGTCATACTCGAAGCTGCGTTTCATGTGTTGTCATTTTCATTACTGAATTCGACTTGAGGCTATCCCTCCACGGTCTTATTATTACCGCTTCACAGGTACTGTGCCTCTACTCTCACTGGAATAAAGAATGGTTATACCATCTAAATAGGCTTTCCCATCCAACATTTCACAGGCTCGCAACAGCCTCCATGTTCCCAGCTTTCCACGTTCCGATATTCCTATCATTGGATAACCTTAGGTCCTTCCTCTAAGCCTGTATTCGGTCATGCATTACCGCACCGCCTGTAACGGTGCATGGACTTTCATAACAACCATTTTTACTCATCCACGAATACCACCATAAAAGGTGTACTGCCATTTCGACAGTATCAACGTTTAGACTCGTACATTCGGAAGTACGTCAGTATTCTCATACAATTCTAACCATAGTCATCCGAACCCCGGCATATAGGCAACACCATCCACCTCTGGACAGCTTTCGTGTATGGTCTGAAAACCATTCTTACGATTGCTCTCTGCCGACTTCACCGCGCTCTATAACATTTTTGGAAAGAGACGTTTGC
>OFMF01001798.1_pt1 | contig 15222 bp, 17 predicted proteins | sample 1541771 | NCBI WGS metagenome assembly OFMF01 (sample SAMN04209235, study PRJEB22552) | human gut metagenome | biome: gut; material: feces | host: Homo sapiens | place: USA: Oklahoma
GGTCTCCATGGCCCGGACCTGCATGGGGCTGGTCTGGCTGCGGAGCATCACCCGGCTGTCGGCGTCAAAGTAGAAGGTGTCCGACCAGTCCCGGGAGGGGTGGCCCTCCTCGGCGTTGAGTTTGTCGAAGTTGTACTCGGCCAGCTCCACCTCGGGGCCGTCCAGCACGGTGAAGCCCATGCCGATGAAGATGTCCTTCAGCTCGTCCAGGGCCAGGTACATGGGGTGCTTGTGCCCCAGCTTCACCTCGCGGCCGGGGATGGTCACATCCAGCGCCTCGTCCTTCAGGCGCTGCTCCAGGGCCTGGGCCTCCAGTTTGCCGGCGGCGGCCTCGATGGCCGCCTCCAGGGCGGAGCGGACCTCGTTGGCCAGCTGGCCCATGGCGGGGCGCTCCTCGGCGGACAGCTTACCCATCATTTTCAGAACGGCGGTGAGCTCGCCCTTCTTGCCCAGATACTGGACGCGCAGGCTGTCCAGTTCGGCGGCGGACTGGGCCTGCTCAAAGGCGGCCAGCGCCTCCAAACGGATCTTTGCTAACTGTTCTTTCATATCGTCTGCTCCTTTATTGAGTATTAGGATTTTGAAATTGTTTTGTTCTTATTTCAGCGTGACGGCGGTACCGCTGACCGTGACCATCAGCATCCCGTTGTCCGACCCCAGAACCTCATAGTCCATCTTGACGCCCACTACGGCATCGGCCCCCAGCCGGGCGGCCCGCTCCTCCAATTCCCGCAGGGCGGTCTTCCGAGCATCCACCAGTTCCTCCTCATAGCTGTTGGACCGCCCGCCAAAGAAATTGGTCAGCTCTGCGGTAAAATCCCGGACAAAATCGATGCCTGAAATCATTTCTCCAAAGACAACCCCCAGATAATCTTGAATCTGGCGGCCCTCTATGCTGTTTGTTGTTGTGATGATCATATCCATATCTTCTCCTCACCGTTGAAATTATGAAAAAAGCCCTCCGCCCCAAACCTGTTGGGACGAAAGGCAACCCTCCCGCGGTACCACCCGTATTCGTGTCAGACACGCGCTTGAATTTCCCGATAACGGCGGAACAGCCGTCCCCCTCTCAGGGGCCGCTCCCGGGCGAACCAAACGACACGCTTCGGGGCGGCTTTCAGCCGGTGACCACCCCTCTCTGAGAAACGAAAGCACGTTATTTTCCCGTTCTTCGCATTTAAAACTGATTGTATCTAATACTTATAGCATACCGCGGCGGAAAAAGCAAGTATGAAATGGAAGTATCCGGGGAAAAGAATGGAATGCAGAGGAAACAGGGAGCCAGGTAAAGAGCGGGAAGAGGTCCCGGCGGGGTGAGACTGATGTGAGGCGGGACAAAATAAAATCATATTAGAATAATAGGAAATAAGGATAGACAAAACCTTCCGACTATGATAGAATAAGGCTGTCCATGAGACGGGGCGCCCTTCCGTTTGTTTGTGGGACAGGCGGACAGGGAACGGGAAAGACGGAACCGGGATCAAACCGGACGGAATACAGGAGGGAACCCCATGCTAGAGTTACAGCATATCTGCTATGATGTGGAACAGGACGGAGAGGACAAGGGCATCCTGAGGGACATCGATCTGACCATTGACGAGCGGTTTGTGGCCATTACCGGTCCCAACGGCGGCGGCAAGTCCACCCTGGCCAAGATCATCGCCGGCATCTACACCCCCACCAGCGGGCGGATCCTGCTGGATGGGGAGGACATCACCGGCCTGGACATCACCCAGCGGGCCCACCGGGGCGTCAGCTTTGCCTTTCAGCAGCCGGTGCGCTTCAAGGGCCTGACGGTGAAGGACCTGATTACCCTGGCCAGCGGACAAAACATCGGCGTGCCGGAGGCGTGCAACTACCTGTCCGAGGTGGGGCTGTGCGCCAAGGATTATATCGACCGGGAGGTGGACGGCTCCCTGTCCGGCGGCGAGCTCAAGCGCATCGAGATCGCCATGATTATGGCTCGGGGGACCAAGCTGTCCGTCTTTGACGAGCCGGAGGCGGGCATCGATCTGTGGTCCTTCTCCAACCTGATCCAGGTGTTTGAGCACCTGCATGAGAAGATCAACGGCTCTATCCTCATCATCTCCCATCAGGAGCGGATCCTGAACATCGCCGACCGCATCATTGTCCTGGCCGACGGCCAGGTGCGCAGCGACGGGGGACGGGAGGAGATCCTGCCTCAGCTGCTGGGCGAGGCCCCTAGCGTGTGCAGTGCGCTGAGCGACAAGGTGAGATAACAAGACGGTCAGGAATTGGAAATCAGGAATTGACGCGCCGGTTTGGGGCGGAGGCTCCCGATTCCTCCGGCAGAGCCGGAGGCGGTCATCCCGAATTCCGAACGCCTCATTTCTAATAGACAGAAGGAGACAGAAGCATGGACGCGATACAGAAGAATTTGCTGGAGCAGGTCGCCGAGCTCCATGATGTGCCTGAGGGGGCTTATAACATCCGGGCCAACGGAAAGGCGGCCGCCCGGAACACCACCGCCAACATCGACATTGTCAGTAAAGAGGACAAGGACGGCATCGACATCATCATCAAGCCGGGCACCAAAAATGAGTCGGTCCATATCCCCGTGGTGCTCAGCGAGAGCGGCCTGAATGAGACCGTTTACAACGATTTTATCATCGGCGACGACTGCGACGTGACCATCGTGGCCGGCTGCGGCATCCACAACTGCGGGGTGCAGAATTCGGAGCACTCCGGGATCCACTCCTTCCATGTGGGCAAGCGCGCCCGGGTGCGCTATGTGGAGCGCCACTACGGCGAGGGCGACGGTATGGGGGAGAACATCATGAACCCCACCACTGTGGTGGAGATGGATGAGGACAGCTATCTGGAGATGGAGACCACCCAGATCAAGGGCGTGGACTCCACCGTCCGCACCACGAAGGCCACCCTGGGTCCCCGGGCCACCCTCATCATCAAAGAGAAGGTGATGACCCACGGCAAGCAGCTGGCCAAGTCCGACTTTACTGTGGATCTGAACGGGGAGGACTGCCACACCAACGTGATCTCCCGCTCTGTGGCCCGGGACCAGTCCCATCAGGTGTTCCTGGCCCGGATCAACGGCAATGCCCGGTGCTATGGCCACTCCGAGTGTGATGCCATCATCATGGATCAGGGCGTAGTGGCCGCCATCCCGGAGGTCACCGCGAACTGCGTGGACGCCAGCCTGGTCCACGAGGCCGCCATCGGCAAGATCGCCGGGGAGCAGCTCATCAAGCTGATGACCCTGGGCCTCACGGAGAAGGAGGCCGAAGAGCAGATCGTCAAGGGATTTTTGAAGTAAATCAGACGTCCAGGGAGGGGAGACCGGCTGCGGTCTCTCTTCCTTTTTTCATCGGGATGTGGTACAATACCGGAAAAATCTTTTGAAAGGGGTGTGGACCATGCGGACCATTTATGTTGACTGCGGCGAGGTGTCCCAATCGGGGCCGCTGGGAATTTTCAGCTGTGAGGTGCAGATCCTTTACGCTGGGACGGTGCTCCACACGGAGCAGGCCAAGGTCCGGGCGGAGGTTCCCCAGTATCAGGAGATGGCGGAGCGGGCCGGGATATTCTTTTTCTTTGAGAATGAGGAGCTCCCGGAGATCCCGTTTTACGCGGTCCCCAGCCTGGAACTGGTGGCCCGGGACCGGGAGGGAAACTGGTACGGCCGCGCGGAGGACCTGGGGGAGGGCGTGTACTGCGTCACCCCGGAGGGGGCGGCCTTCCGGGTGTCCGAACGCATGGGCCGGTTCTCCGGCCGCCTGCTGGCGGGGGAGGAGGTCCGGGAGCTGTGGGAGCCTGTCCCGGAGCTCAGGGTGTACCCCTCCAAGGCGGAGGCAGCCCGGGAGGTGGAGCTGGTCCCGCTGGAGAAGCTGCTGCCAAAGGGATGGAAGGAGCGGGAGAGATGAGGATGCTTGCCACCACAGAGCAGATGAGAGAGCTGGACCGGACCGCCATTGAGGAGCGGGGGATCCCCTCTCTGGAGCTGATGGAGAACGCCGCCCGGGCGGTGGCCCAGGCGGCAGCTGACCTGGTGGGGCCGGTGAAGGAGCAGAGCCGGCCGGATGGTGTGATTGGATCGGCTGTTTCAGTAGCCTTCATTATGACAGGGGACAGCCGGGAACCCACGGCGGAGGAGCAGCGTGAGGTGGACGAGATACGGGCTGTGGTGGAGTCCAAGAACACCGACCCCACCCAGCGGATCGGCATATTCTGCGGCCCGGGGAACAACGGCGGGGACGGCATCGCCGCCGCCCGCATCCTGCTGGAGGAGGGCTATCGGGTCCGCACCTTTCTGGTGGGCGACCGGGAGAAGATGACCCCAGACGCCCGGGCCATGGAGGAGCGGCTGGCAGAGGCCGGCGGCGCTCTGGAGCCCTTGGATCTGGAGGACCGCCTGCTGACCGTCTGGCTGTCCACCTGCGACTGCTATGTGGACGCCCTGTTCGGAGTGGGTTTGAAGCGGCCGGTGGAGGGGGACTTTCTGGCGGCAGTCCGGTGGATGAACGGCCGGCGGGCCCCTGTGGTGTCCTGCGACCTGCCCTCCGGGGTAGACGGGGACACCGGGGAGGTCCTGGGAGAGGCTGTCCGGGCCCGTACCACCGTGACCTTTACCTGTGCCAAGCCGGGGCTCTATCTGGGGGCAGGGGCGGGCTGTGCCGGGGAGGTGCAGGAGGCCGACATCGGGATCCCCCGGGACCTGGTCCGTCAAATGATATGGCGAGGTCCGGAGCCGGTCGCGCTGAACCCCGATTATATGCACTGGGTCCTCCCACGCCGCCCCGCCGACGGCCACAAGGGAGATTTTGGAAAGATATTCATCCTGGGGGGCAGCGAGGGCTACACCGGCGCCCCGACTCTGGCCGCCCGGGGCGCGCTGCGGACCGGCGCGGGGCTGGTCTATGTGGGGGTCCCCCGGGAAATCTATCCTGTCATAGCCATAAAATGTGAAGAAGCTATGGCTTTTCCGCTGCCGGAGGAGTATACTGCAATACTGGAAAAGGCGGCCGCCTGTGATGTGGCGGTGATCGGCCCCGGACTGGGCCGGCATCCGAACACAGAGCGGCTGGCGCGTTCCCTGCTGTGCGATCTGACCATCCCGGTGGTGCTGGACGCCGATGGCATAAACGCCCTGGCGGGACATATAGATGTTCTGGACAGCCGCCGCGCTCCCACGGTGCTCACCCCTCACGCGGGGGAGTTTGCCCGCCTGACGGGCTGCCCTCTGCCAGTGCGGGACCCTGTGGCCGCCGCCCGCAGCTTTGCAAAGGCCCACCGCTGCACTCTGGTCCTCAAGGGCCGGGGGACGGTGACCGCCGCCCCGGAGGGAAAAGTCTGGCTCTGCGGGACGGGGAACCCGGGGATGGCCAAGGGAGGTTCCGGCGACGTGCTGGCCGGGATGATCGCCGCCCTGCTGGGACAGAAGCACCTGAACGGGCCTGGCGCATCTGTCCCGGAGACTGCCGCCTTGGCGGTATGGCTCCACGGAAGGGCGGGGGACCGTTGTGCGGAGCAGTATGGGGAGTACGCCATGCTGCCCACCGACCTGATTGAGATGCTCCCCCAGGTGCTGAAGGAGAGCGAGGAGCGGAACTAAACGGGCGTTTTAAGACGCTTTGGAGGGAAAACTGTGCGCAGACGTCTGCTTTGCGTACCAATGATGACTCTGGCGCTGCTCACCGCCTGCGGCGGGACGGCGGCGGGAGACCCGGCGGAGGAGCTGGCCCTGGCGGTCCGGGGGGAGTACCTGGCTATGGAGCGCTGTGCCGCGGAGGTGGCGGTCACCGCCGACTACGGCCAGAGGGTCTATGAATTTCTTCTGTCCGCCGCGGTGGATGGGGAGGAGACCGTTCTGACCCTGCGGGAGCCGGAGCTGGCCGCGGGGATCACCGCCCGGATCGGCGAGGAGGGCGGCGCGCTGGAGTACGATGGCCTGGCGCTGGACACCGGCCCCCTGGATGGGGATGGCTTGTCCCCCGTGTCCGCCCTGTCCGCGCTGCTGTCGGCGGCCCGGTCGGAGTACATGGCGGAGTGCGCGCTGGAGCGGACAGGGGACTCTGAGCTGCTGCGGGTGCTCTGTGCCGATCCGGAGGCTGCCCCCGGGACCGGGCGGGAGACCACCCTGTGGTTTGACCCGGAGACCTATGCCCTGGTGCAGGGAGAGATCAGCGTGGACGGATACCGGGTCATCCAGTGCCGGTTGAGCGGCTTTACCAAAGGATAGAGAGGAAGCTTTCAGTTTATGGATACCACAAGGATGAGAACATGGGCGGAGATCGACCTGTCCGCTCTGGAGCATAATTACCGGACTCTGCGGGCCATGCTGCCCCAGGGCTGCCGCTTTCTGGGCCTCTGCAAGGCCAATGCCTATGGACATGGAGCCGCTGTGATCGGCCATACCCTGGAGCGTCTGGGGGCGGATATGCTGGCTGTGGCCTGCGTCAGCGAGGCGGAGGAGCTGCGGCAGAGCGGGGTCACGCTGCCTATCCTGTGTTTGGGCGAGACTCCGGAGGAGCTGATCCCCCTGCTGCTGGAGCTGGATGTGACCCAGATGGTGGAGGATCTGGAGACCGGCCGAAGGCTGTCCGCCGCCGCCCAGAGGGCTGGGCGGACCCTGCGGGTCCATGTGAAGCTGGACACCGGCATGAGCCGGCTGGGCTTTCTGTGGGAGGCGGGCCGGGAGGAGGAGACGGCGGACGAGATCGCCCGGCTGTGCCGCCTGCCCGGTCTGGAGGCCGAGGGCCTGTTTACCCACTTTGCGGACGCCGACGGGAGCGAGGCCTATACTATGGCCCAGTTTGACCGCTTTCTGGCCGCCCGGGCGGCGCTGGAGGAGCGGGGGATCGCCTTCAAAATCTGCCATTGTGCCTCCAGCGCTGCTGTGCTACAATATCCCTGTACTTATCTGGATATGGTGCGGCCCGGCCTGGTGCTGTATGGCTGGTATCCGGCGGAGGAGCTGAAGGGCCTGGACGGCCCGGGGCTGGAGCCGGTGATGGCGGTGAAGAGCCGGGTGGCCGCGGTGCGCAGCCTGCCCAAGGGGACGCCGGTGAGCTATGGCCGCACGGCGGTGCTGGAGCGGGACTCCCGGATCGCGGTGGTGCCGGTGGGCTATGGGGACGGCTATCCCAGAAGCCTGTCCAACCGCATGGTGATGCGGGTGCGCGGCGTGGAGTGCCCCATCGTGGGCCGGGTGTGCATGGATATGTGTATGCTGGATGTGACCGGCGTTCCCGGCGTGCAGGCGGGGGATGTGGCTGTGGTATACGACGGGCCGCTGCTGGAGCGGGCCGCCCGGCTGGCGGGGACCATCCCCTATGAGCTGATGTGCGACGTGAACCCCCGGGTGCCCCGGGTCTATCTCCCGGAGGACAGGGCGGAGGCGTGAGCGCCGGACGCGGGCAACCTGAGGCTCCTCCCCGCATAGGATGAGGCGGAGCGGCAGGCGCGCCGCCTGGGCAGAAAAGGCGCGGAGGGGAATTTTCCTCGGGCAGAGGTATAATCCCCGCCGCTCCGTGGGAAAATCATAGTACAGCGTTACATAAGACCCGTTGGGCCGCGTAACGCGTACTATTTTCCAGCGGAGTGTGAGGATACGTGGATAACAGTGTGAAACGAGGCGACATTTTTTATGCCGACCTTAGCCCCGTCGTGGGCAGTGAGCAGGGGGGCGTGCGGCCCGTTCTGATCGTCCAGAATGACACCGGCAACCGGCACAGCCCCACGGTCATCGCCGCAGCCATCACCTCTCAGACCGGAAAGGCCCGCCTCCCCACCCACATCTCCCTGGCCGCCCTCAGCTGCGGACTGCCCAAGGATTCCGTGATCCTTCTGGAGCAGATCCGCACGCTGGATAAGCGCCGCCTGCGGGAGCACATGGGGAAGCTGGACGAGACGATGATGAAGCAAGTGGACGGGGCCATTGCGGTGAGCTTCGGCCTCCATCCGGAGACCATGGTATAGCCGCCGCGGCGGACAAAAGAGAAAGGGCACGGCCCGAAGGAGTATCGAGATGAAGATGAATCGCGCGTGGAAGATCCGCCTGGGGGCCCTGTGCCTGACCGGGCTGTGCCTTGGAACGGGGGCGGCTCTGGCCGCGGGGGACGCGGACGATCCCCTGGTCACCCTGAGCTATCTCAATGAGACGGTCCTGCCCAAGCTGCTCAGCCAGACGGATGAGAAGGCGAAGGTCCGTCAGACGGAGCTGGCCAATCAGCTCAGCCAGGTCATGGCCCAGGGGGGCGGGGGCGCTTCGGCCTCCTACACGGTGGTCACCCTGAACCCGGGACAGCGGATGGATCTGGACATCGGCTGTGAGGTGCTGCTCCGGGTGGGCAGCGCTACGGCAGGGGCAGCAGTAGACCCGGCCCTGGTGGATGTGAGCGCGGGGGGCGAGCTGTACAGCGGCGGCGCGCTGGTGCGCAACCACCTGTATCTGGCCACTATGTCCGACCACTATCTGGTGGCCGGCAACAGCACGGTGAAGGTGCTGGCCCGGGGCGGCTACCGCGTTTCATAAGCGAACAAGAAAAAAGGCCGGCAGGCACAGATTTTTCTGTGTCTGCCGGCCTTTTTGGCTGGATACACCGATGAAAGGGTGGGACGTTACTGCGGCTTTTGGTCCTCGACGCGGGACGCGGTGCGGCGGCCGCTCTGCCGTTCAGCCTGGCCGGGGAGTGGGATCTGGATCTGGATGGACAGCAGTGTTTTGGCCAGCCAGACAAAGGACAGCAGGACCAGGATGGGGATGATGCAGGAGGTCACCAGCATGACGGCCAGAGCCTCCAGAAAATCGTTGGCCATCCGGCCCACCTTGTCCGCGGCTCCGGAGGCGGCATGGGTGATCCCGTCCAGCAGACCTGCCCAGAAGCCCTTCTCATCCCCGCCCTCCGCAGCGCTGTCCTCGATCTCCTCGGCGGCGTCCTGGGCGGATTGGATGGTGGCGTCGATGGAGGCCTGATAGGTGTCCTCGATCATATTGGAGAGCTGGAGGCTCACCGGGATCACCAGGACGATGAGCAGGCCGAAGGCGGCCAGCTTTCCGGCCAGGAGCCGGAGCCCCCTCCAGTCAAAGAGCACATTCAAGATATAGGCCAGGCAGGCCACGGGGATCAGGATTTTGAAGGCGAGAAAGCCGGTGATGGTCAGCAGATACTTTTCCAGATAGATAGCGCAGAGCACCACAAGAAAGTGGGAGCTCAGGTCGGCCAGCTGCTCCGCGATGGGGGTGGCGGCGTCTCCGGGAATGAGGGTGATGGCCGCCGAGGCCGCCGCGGAGGCGGCGGAGAGCTCCAGCACAGTGGTCTGCTTTTCCTCCAATGCGGCAATGGAGTGCTTGTGAAATTCCGAGGAGGACGCGACGCCTGCCAGGACAAAGAAGGAGAGGAGGGCGGCGAGCAGGGGGAGGATCAGGAACAGGGCGTTCCGGCGAAGTTTTTTCTGGATCATGTTGGGCTCCTTTCGTGGGAGGTGGTTGGATCGTGGACGGGGCAGCTCAGCCGGGCTGGCTGTCCTCATCCCGGGTGGGAAGGCGGAAGCCGATGCCCTTGAGCTCCAGAAGGAACACAGTGGAGTGGAACAGGACGATGGCGACCCAGCCCAGGCCGGTGGCCAGAGCCACAGCGTCCAGCCCCATGGCGCCCGCCAGAGCGTATGTGAGGACGACCCGGACGGCGATCTGAAGGGTGGTCCCCCAGAAGGTGATATTCATTCGTCCAATGCCCCGGTAGTGCCCCACATAGGAGTGTCCCATAAAGGACAGAAAGTAGAAGCAGCCCATCAGCCGCAGGTAGGAGGCGCCCAGGGCGGCGCTCTCCGCCTCGCCGTCCAGGAAGGGGAGGACCAGCTGGCCGCCGCCGAAGAACAGCAGCAGGGAGAACAGAAATCCGATGCCTACCACCATGACGGACCCCCGGAGGAAGCCGGACAGGGCGCGGCGGTATTTTTTTGCCCCCTGATTCTGCGCCACAAAAATGGCGATGGACTCGCAGCCGCTGATGCCGAAGGCCTGACTGAAGTTTTCCACCCGGGTGGTGGCGGTGAAGGCGGAGATGACCGCTGTGCCTAGGCCGTTGACGGCGCTCTGGATCATCAGCTTGCCCAGATAGAGGCTGGACTGCTGGAGGGCGGCCACCGCCGCATAGCTGGTGGTCTGGCGCACCAGGGTCCCGTTCATCCGCATATCGTCCCGCTGGATGCGCAGGAAGGGCAGCTTTTTGCGGATATAGACCAGGCACAGCAGGGCGGAGAGAAGCTGCGCGCTGGCTGTGGCCAGGGCGGTGCCCCGGATGCCCAGTTCCAGTCTGGCTACCAGCAGCCAGGCTGCCGCCAGGTTATAGGCCAGGGAGGCCAGCAGGAAACAGAGGGCGGCCCGGGTGTCGCCGATGGCCCGGAGGGTGGCGGCCAGATAGTTATAGGCGAAGGTGAAGAGCATCCCCGCCAGGATGATCCGCAGGTAGGACATGGCGTAGTCCATCAACTCCGGAGGGGTCTGGATCAGCAGGAGAAGGGGACGCAGAAAGACCAGGGTGAGGAGGACCGCCGCCGCTGTGGCTCCGCCGATGAGCACGCCGGAGACGAAGAGCTGCTGGCGCAGGCGGGCGAAGTTCTGCTCTCCGAAGAAGCGGGCCACCAGGACGGAGGCCCCCATACAGGCCCCGGTGATGACATAGATGAACAGGTTCATCACGCTCTCGGCCACCCCCAGGGCTGCGAAGGCATCCCCGCCGATGTGGCGGGTGACGACCAGGGAGTTGATGATATTGTACAGCTGCTGGAGCACATTGGCGGCCAGCAGAGGCAGGCACAGGCGGACCAGCTGGGCCGTGATGGGTCCGGCGGTGAGTTTGGCTTGTCTGGACACGGAGAGACCTCCCCTTCTGTGATCGGTGCTGCCTCTATCATAGTACGAAATCTGCCGTTTGTAAATGGAAGGGAGAAAAGAGCGGCCATCTGGGACGCTTTTCAGGGGAGCGCCGGGAAAAATGGGGATCTGGGCGGGAGGCGACAGGATGCGGCCAAATCTGCCCGGGACATCCCCTATAATTGGGACATCTAAAATATGGGTGTCCCATTTTGCTTGACCGGGACGCCGGGAAAGGAGAGACGAGATATGGCAGTGATGTGCGAGGAGGAAAACCGCTGCCTGACCGCAGCGGTGTCAGGGGAACTGGACCACCACCGCGCGAAGGAAGTGATGGAGGAGCTGGACCGGCAGATCGACGCGGCCCTTCCCAGAAGGCTGACGCTGGACCTGTCCGGGCTGACCTTTACAGACAGCTCCGGCATCGCGGTCATCCTGCGCACCTACCGGAGGATGAGCCAGCTGCGGGGCGGGATGACCGTGGTACACGCGCCGGACCAGGCCCGCCGGGTGTTCCGGGCGGCCGGGCTGGAAAAACTGGTCCGATTTGAATAAGTCAGGAGGCTGTACATCATGAAAATAGAAAACTATTGCACCCTGGAGTTCCCCAGCCGCTCGGCCAACGAGGGGTTCGCCCGGGCGGCGGCGGCCTGCTTCGCCGCCCAGCTGGACCCCACCCTGGAGGAGATCAACGACGTGAAGACGGCGGTGAGCGAGGCGGTGACCAACGCCATCGTCCACGCCTATCCCGACCGGATCGGAAAGATCGTGATGAAGCTGCGGCGGAAGGAGGGGCAGGTGCTGGAGATCGTGGTACGGGACTGGGGCGTGGGCATCGCGGACGTGACCCAGGCCAGGACCCCGCTCTTTACCACCGGCAGTGAGGACCGCGCCGGAATGGGCTTTACCATCATGGAGAGCTTTATGGATGAGCTGAAGGTCCGCTCCACGCCGGGGAAGGGGACCACCGTTACCATGCGGCGGCAGATCGCCCGCCGCGTCTCAGGTTGAATGGGACGCCCACCGCCCCCCAGCTTCTGGAAGCCGCCCGGCTGGGGGATGAGCGGGCCTGTGAGCAGGTGTTGGAGGAGAACAACGGGCTGATCTGGTCCATCGTGCGCCGCTACTATGGCCGCGGCGTGGAGCCGGACGACCTGTATCAGCTGGGCTGCCTGGGGTTTTTGAAGGCGGTGCGGGGGTACGACCCCGCCTTCGGGACCCAGTTCTCCACCTATGCCGTGCCCAAGATCGCCGGGGAGATCCGGCGGTTCCTCCGGGACGACGGGGCGGTGAAGGTGAGCCGGGGGATGAAGGAGCGGGGCGTCCTGGTACGGGGGCTCCGCAGCCGCCTGTGTACTGAGCTGGGGCGGGAGCCCGCCCTGTCTGAGCTGGCGGAGGCCGCCGGCCTGACTCCAGAGGAGGTGGCGGCGGCGGAGACGGCCACCGAGCCGGTGATCTCCCTCCAGACCGAGACCGGAGAGGGCGGCCTGACCCTGGAGGGGATGCTGTCCGGCGGCGGTATGGAGGACGGGCTGGTGGAGCGGCTGGCCCTGCGGGAAGCCCTGGAGGAACTGCCCCAGCGGGAGCGGGAGGTGCTGCTGCTGCGGTATTACAAGGGGCTGACCCAGACGCGGGCGGCCCGGGTGCTGGGGGTATCCCAGGTGCAGGTCTCCCGTCTGGAGCGCCGGGCGGTGGAGCGGCTGCGGCAGACGCTGGCGCCGGAGAGGGGACAGGCCCCTCCGGACGGGTGACGCCCCTCCCCGCAGGGAGAAAAAACGGTCCCCTGATGCTGTGCATCAGGGGACCGTTGCGTCATCTGCGGTCAAACAGAGGGCTTACAGGTCATTCCTTGCGGACAGGGCGGGGTCCAGCTCAGGCATCAGCTCATTGGAGATGATGTCCAGCATCTCCTCCAGCTTGGCCACATCCTCCGCGGGGAAGCGCTGCTTGATGCGGTCCATGACGGTGGAGAGGTAGCGGTAGCTGACATTGTAGTAGTCGATATATTTTTGGGTGACATACAGGTGGTACTCCCGCTTGTCATCCGGGGACTGCCGCTTGGTCACATAGCCCTTCTGGATCAAGTTATTGATCTTGTAGGCCGCATTGGGGGGAGAGATATTAACAAAGCTGGAGAACTCATTGATGGTGGGGTGGCCCAGGGCGTTGATGATCTCCATGCAGAAGCTCTCCACCGTGGTGAGGCTGGCCTCCCGGTTCTGAAAGCGGGCGAATACGGCACGGTAAAAGTGGAGCTTGAACTTGGTATACACGCGGTCAAAAGCACGGTCCAGCATAAATCTGCCTCCTGTATCGTTTTGTGGCACTCGTTGTCATTAGAATACCAAATTTACAGGCGAAAAGCAAATTTATTGGATGACAAAGGTCAATTCACAGCGGGCGGCCAGCTTGCCGTCCACCTTTGCCGCCGCCTTGCCGAAGCCCACCGGCCCGTGCTGCTCCACCAGCTCACAGGACAGCTCCAGCACATCGCCGGGGCGCACCGGCTGCTTGAAGCGGGCGTTCTTCACGCCGCCGAAGATGGCCAGCTTTCCCCGGTTCTCCGGCAGGGAGAGGGCGGCCACCGCTCCGGTCTGAGCCAGGGCCTCCAGGATGAGCACCCCGGGCATGATGGGGTTGCCGGGGAAGTGGCCTACGAAGAAGGGCTCATTCATGGTGACACATTTGACACCCGTGGCCTTCACACCGGGCTCACAATCGGTGATCCGGTCCACCAGCAGGAAGGGGGGGCGGTGAGGCAGGATCTCCATGATCTGCTGAATGTTCAGTTCCATGACTCAGCCCTCCCACTTCTGAAAGACCAGACAGGTGTTGTGACCGCCGAAGCCCAGAGAGTCGGACAGGGCGCAGTGGATGTCAGCCTGTCGGCCCTCGTTGGGGACGATGTCCAGGTCACAGGCGGGATCGGGGACCTGGTAATGGATGGTGGCGGGGACGAAGCTGTCCTTCAGCGCCAGGACGCAGAACACCGCCTCTACCGCGCCGCTGGCCCCCAGCAGGTGGCCGGTCATGGACTTGGTGGAGCTGACCATCAGCCGGTCAGCGTGGCCGCCGAACACCTTGCGGATAGCGGCGGTCTCGCCGCTGTCGTTCAAGGGGGTGGAGGTCCCGTGGGCGTTGATGTAGTCCACCGCCTCGGGGGCGGTGCCAGCGTCCGCCAAGGCCTGCTCCATACAGGCGGCGCTCCAGGCCCCTGCGGGGTCGGGGGCGGTGATGTGGTAGGCGTCGCAGGTGGCGCCGTAGCCCACGACCTCCGCAAGGATTCGGGCGCCCCGGGCCTTGGCGTGCTCCAGCTCCTCCAGCAGGAGGATGGCCGCACCCTCGCCCAGCACGAAGCCGCTGCGCTCCGCGTCAAAGGGGATGGAAGCCCGCTTGGGATCGGGATTCTGGGTCAGGGCCTTCATGGAGGTGAAGGCGCCGATGGCCAGAGGCGTCACAGCGGACTCCGTGCCGCCGCAGAGCATCACATCTGCATAACCGTCCCGGATATAGTGGAAGGCATCGCCTACGGCATTGGTGCCGCCGGTACAGGCGGTCACCGGACAGGAGCACATGCCCCGGAAGCCAGTGTGGATGGCGATCTGGCCGGCGGCCATGTTGCAGATGCCGGTGGGGATATAGAAGGGAGAGACCCGGTCCCAGCCCTTCTCCTTGCCCTTGTCGTGCTCTGCCTCCGTGATGGAGAGGCCGCCGATGCCGCTGGAGACAATGACGCCGCAGCGATCCGCCTCCGCCTCATCCAACGTGAAGCCAGCACCGTCCAGTGCCTCCTTGGCGGAGACGACGGCCATCTGGGTGAAGCGGCCCATCCGCTTGGCCTCTGGCTTGCTCATGTAGTTCTCCGGCACGAAGCCCTTGACCTCCGCGGCCAGATGGACCTTCAGATCGGTGGGATCGAATTGGGTGATGGGAGCGATGCCGCACACACCGTCCTTCACAGCCTGCCAGCTCTCTGCCGCGGTAAGGCCAATGGGGGTCACGGCCCCCAGGCCGGTGATCACGACTCTCCGTCGTTCCATAGTATACCTCCTGTAGATAGAGTTGGGAGCACCCGGAAAAGGTGTTCCAAAAGGCCCCGCAAAAGGAAGGGGGCTGGGGAAATCCATTCGGGGTTCCCCGGTTGATCTGCCAGAGGCAGATCAAGAAATTCCAATCATTTTCGGCAGGGCGCACCCCAGGGCGGCTTCTCTTGCCCCTGCGGGGCAATTCACCTTCTGTACCTGCCGAAAATACTTTGACCCAAGCCGCTGAAAGCGGCGCGGAAGTGCCCTTGGGGTGCAGACTGGTGATGGGGGTTCAGCGGAGCCGGTGGCATACCGGCGGAGCGTCCAAGGGGGACACTGTCC
>OFMF01001801.1_pt1 | contig 15200 bp, 11 predicted proteins | sample 1541771 | NCBI WGS metagenome assembly OFMF01 (sample SAMN04209235, study PRJEB22552) | human gut metagenome | biome: gut; material: feces | host: Homo sapiens | place: USA: Oklahoma
TAATTAAGATGTTTTTCATCCGCCAAGATGATATCTTAATTATACTGTGAGGTTCTTTGTTCGTCTATTGACATTATTTATGAATTACAGGAATGCTTAATTCATCCTAAAACATTATATGTTATTGTTTAACTCGGAACTCTCGGCCAGAGCAGGAGTGCAGGAAATATTTCAAAACATTATATGTTATTGTTTAACAGCTACCTTACATGCACTAGTGGAAGTTTCAGATGCATTTCAAAACATTATATGTTATTGTTTAACCAACATAAAATCGTCATTTTTCAATTAAATTATTCTTAAAAATTTCGATTTTATGCACTTCCCTAGCATTTTTACCAAGCATTTACTTGATTTTACCTTTTTCTAAAAAGCTCACATTTTAGCCTTTCTTTGCATCTTTAAAAAAAATCACCTAGTAAAATTGACATTTTGTTTCTAATTTTTCGTTTTATTCTGATTAATTTATCATTTTACTTTATAAACTGATTTCTTAATGTCTGCGGGACCTTAAATCGTATACTTATATAAATTCTTTAAAATACTTTTCTTTGATATATTCTTGAAGTTTTATATCTTTTCTAATAATCGTAAGTACAATATCTGGATATCTATAATTTCCAAATCCTAATTTATTACTTACCATTTTTAATAAATTTTGTTTAAAATTAATTTCTTTTAAAGCATTCTCATAATTTTTATCTTCTAAAATATTTGTCAATTGTTCAATTCTATCCTTATTTATTTTTTCTAAAGAATCTTTTCCTATAATTTTACCTATTTCTTCACTTATCTCATTAAATGACGCTTTCGAATCCACCAAAATATTTTTCATCATGCTATTAATCTGAAAAATAGTATAATTTTTTGCCTGTTCATCAATTCTATTTTCAAATAATATCCAAAAATCATCCATAAAAGCGTCAAATATTGACTCATCAAAATCAAACTCAGCTATAATTCTTTTTATTATGACTTCATCGCATAAAATATTTTCGACTTCATTAACAGGTAAAACCCAAACATTTTTTTTAGTAATATAATCTATCCAATCTTGGTTATGCCAATCTTTATCTACAATTCCTTGTACATCATAATTAAATCTTGCAACTTGATTATATGCACTGACATATTTAATAACATTTGCATGACCACCTACACCTAAAACTTGATATCCCGGAAATAAGATCGAGTATAATTTTTTATCATAACTATTTGTCTTTCCTTCACATAATATAATTTTCTCTTTACTTCCCAAAATTTCCATTATTAATTGTTGTGGTAATTCTTCAAATTGTTTTAATAATGTAACTTCCCATTCTGTTGGAGAAACAAATTTTTTATTCCATAATATTACTGATTGTAATCTTGTTGTTGCAAATTCTAAATCATGTGTTATATATATAAATTTACAATCATCTCTTATTTCTTCTAAACGATTCCATAATCTCCTAGAGAGTCCAGAATTCATGTGATTTTCAGGTTCATCAACAATTATATAGGCATTTTCTCTTGAAGTCAGTACATGCCCAATATAATAAAAGACTGTTCTTTCTCCATCACTTAAATCATTGAAGTCATACTCCTCTCCATTTTCATCAACTGGAAATAATCTATATTTTTTCATTTTTAATGTAATATATGGAAAAAACTCATGCCATAATTTTAACACCTTTGATAAGTCAGATTCTATCTTTTGTCCACCTTCTGCATAATAATTCATTGCACATTGAATATGCCCTTCAACTAATACACTAACTAATCTTGGTAAATCTTCACTATATGAATCATCTAAATATCTTTTAGAACTTTTTTGCCAGTCATGTAAATCTGACAATTTATCTTCATCCGTCCATGTTCCTCTAACTTCATAACCTAAAAAATGCTGCGATGCCAAAACAGTTAATGAAATATTATCTGATATTATTTCAGACAAAGCTCTAGAATATGTACTTTTACCTGAACCATTTGCTCCAATTAAAACAATATTTTCTTCAATATCTTTTATTTTATCCATTAATGCCAATGCATTTATTCGATTACCAATATTATCTTCATTTTTTTTCAAAATATCATTTATTTGATCACAAATAAATATATTATCATTAATATTAGAAAAATCATCATGTTTCCATTTTTCTAATATTTCTAAACATTTTTTCTCATTATCATCTATTACCCTCTGATCTTCATAACCATATGTAATAATTTCTTTTTCCCAAAATAATTTATAATGTGAACATACTTTATCATAATTCTGCTCTTTTAAATATTTTATTAATTCTTTTGTTTTATTAATCTCATCTATTCTTTTTTGACTTTCTAAAACAGAATCAAAAAAGTATTCATATTCTCGTCTTTTCAATATATCATTATATAATTTTTCTATATACAATTTATATTTTATGAATTTTTCAAGCCATTTTTCTATATAAATCAAATCTTTTTCAAATTTTTCAAACTGTTCTTTAGTATCTTTTATAAATTTCATAATATTATTCTCCAATTATTTTTCTCAGAACTTAGTATTATTATTTATCTACTTAGCACTGATTTCTTAAGTGCTACGAGACCTTAAATATTTTCAAAACAATAACATGAGATGTTTTGAAATAAGTGCCACATTTTAAAATTTCAGGTGGGAAAGCTCGTTAAACAATATAATCATCAATATACAAAAACATATCTCTATCATACATTCACTAGTTTCATATAAATTCTAACACTTAGAAATTGATATAGAGATATGTTTCTGTTAAATGTATATTTTGTTTAGAATTTTTCGAACAATTTGTTCTTATTTGTACAATTTATTTTGTAAACTGATTTTTCAATGTCTACGGGACCTTAAATCCATACGGGACCTTAAATCCATATATATTTCCATTATTTAATATACTTATTTCTTACTCTGATTTTTAATGTGTACAGGACTTAAGTTCGTATATTAAGTTCCGTGCTATTACTTTTTAATGTAATACCTTCATACGACCACATTGAATACCTCAAGCTTATGATATTTGACCAAATAATGCAAACAGAATCATTAATATTAAAATGATAAGAATTCCTTCCAAAAAATATTTCTGCTTCCTTTTTTCGTACTCCACTTTAATATTGTTAATTCTTTTATCATCATCAAATATTATTTTCAAGTCTTTTGCATCTAAAAGATCACTATACTGCTCTTTCATATAATCATAGGCCTCTATATCTTTAATCATTTTATAATCAGCCTCTTTCATACATACCTTTAAATAAATAATAGATCCCATCAATACAAGTTCCAATAATATTACTACATCTTTGGTAAATATATTATCTAATGGTGCATCTGATAATATATTGGCTAATACTACTGTGAACAAAAATGAAAATACTGCAAAAAAAATCTTTTTAATTCCATTAATAATATTCAAAATTAAATCTGTTATTTTATCAGTTAATTCAATTAAATATTCATTTAATTTATTTTTTAACTCTATATATTTATCTACATTATTCTTTAAATACAAATTATAATTCGATTGAATTGATGCAAATACCTTATGGTCTATCTCTAAAATTTCTGTTTGATTCCAGTATAATTCTAAAATTGTTCTTGCTATACTAATTTTATCTACAAAATTACGATCTACAAAAATCCATTCATATATCTTATAAATTTCATTACTTGTATTCTCAATTTGATTAATAGAAATATTTATATCTTTAATTTTTTGTTCTCCAATTTGAATATTAAGTACTCCATTTTTTAAATTCGCTGTATTCGCCATACATATTAATGACAATACATTTTTTATTTTTTCAAAAATTCCCTTTAATGGAAAATTTCTAAATTCTGTAGTTTCACAAAAATCTTCTGGTAATAACATTATTTCATTAAAATTATAAAAATAATTTACCGTTTTTATCTCTTCAAATTTCTTTATTCTTTTATTCTTGAAAATGATATTATCCGAATTTATATTTATAAAAGCTATAGAACTTGTCATATAAATTATATTTTGATCCAATACTTGAAAAACTAAAAATTCTGATTCTTTTAAAAGACGAGTAAATATTTTCATAATATCTTCTAACTTTTGTTTCAAAACATAATCACAAAAGCTATCAAAACAATATATACTAACTCTATTATTCAATATTTCTTTTTCTATATGCAATGATATTTTTATATTATCTCCATCCTCAACTGAATATTCAAAATTTTTATACTGTTCACTATCAAAGATTCCATAATTATTTATAAAAAAAACATCTTCATTTTCATTTTCAAAACTAATTTTTATATGATCTCTTTCAGGAAAATCTTTTATTATATTTTGTATTTTTCTTAATTCCGGAATTTCTTTATATTTGCATTTTAAAACAGCATCTACAATTAAATCCTTTTCATATATAGTGTAGGGAGCATTGAATATATCCATTAATTGCCTCAGTGTTTTCAATATTCTCCCCTCCTCTAACTATTGTTTCCTATAAAAATCATTGAATGTTTCATCATCATCTGTTTGTATTCTTATGTATCTACTACCTCTTTCATCGTAACCTGCTACAATTGTTCTATCAAAATCATTAATATGACCTTGAATTCTCATCTCTATTCCAGCATTTACTTTATAAACTTTTCTTATCCTGGTTCGAATTTGGCTTGGAACAGAATTAAATTGCCTGTCAAATTTCTTTTGATCAGGTAATAACTTTAAGGAGCTTATTAAATCTTTCAGTTCATGCTCATCTAAATTAACAGCCTCATAATCTTCTAATATATGATCTATCATACTATCGTAATCAATAGATTCTGGCTTTCTTAAATATCCTACAAAATTATTTCTAATAATAGAATAATCTATTCCCGACTTATATTTTATTTTTTTCGTTAATGTCTTATCAATAGATTGAAATGCTTTTTTTGTATTTTCCTCATCTGTTGTCAATGCATCTAATTCTAAAAAAGAATCTGCCCAATACTTTGCACCTGTATCCACATATATCTTTATTTCAGATATAACTATATTATTTTCATCAATTGTTCTGTATTTAAAAGAACATGTTTTCCATATTTTCTTTTGATCTGCTGAAAATCCTTCATGTGCAGAAAAATCGGCTTGATCAAAATATCTATTATGTTCTACTTTAGCTATTAAATATTCGAAATCTGTATTATCCTGAATAATAATTTGTAAAAGACTTCCTTTTTTCACATTACTTAAATGTTTTACTCTATCCTGAATCTTTATTTCTTCTTCTAATAATTTTTCAGCAATTTTCTGTGCATACTCTTGCAAGTTATCAATGTTATTATTTATAAAAGTATCTTGAATAGCATTATTTACACAATCAACTACCAAAGAAGAATTAGACTTAATTTTGTATTCCCTATTAGTTTCATTATTTTCTACAAACTCCAAAAAATCTTTAATATAATCTTCGAAATCATCCGGTATAGATTTCTTTTCTACATCTTTTGATTCACGTTTTATATTATAAATAGATTTAAATTTAATATTCACTTTTTTCCTCCGCAAGTATCATATTTTCATTCACCTATATCATTTTATTTATATAATTATATCCTTATTTATAATATAAATCAATATTCATCGAACAAATGTTTTTAAAAATGGAGATTCTGCCTCGCGAGAGCCATCATTCCGGTGTTGAGTGAGCCGGTATTCCAGCTAACATTAATCCACTTTGATTTTGCTTAGGTGCTATTTATGAGAGTGGACATATCTTGTCAAGCCCTTGCCGCCACAGCGGTGCGATAGCAGGCTTTATAAGATGTGTTCAATCTCATACCCTAGCTGTAGAAAAAACAATTGTAAATGAAGTGGCTCACTTTACACCGGACAGATGGATCAATTAGCACCAGATTATTCAAAAAATTTTATATATCAAAAAACTCAAATAATACAGTCCTTCTCATATTCCCCAAATTCTCAAATATATGAATAACTTTCTTTTTCAAATTCTAGAGAATATTGTTCTTGATCTCACCCTTCAGAATTAAACATATATATTCTTATCACTTCATCAATAAAATCATATTCTACATCGTTGTACCATATCCTATTGTCTTCCTCAATCTCATATTAATCTATACATGCAGGAATTTTGAATTAATTTCATTGTCAGTATAAAAGATAATTTCTTAACACCTGTGGATCCTTAAATAATTTTTCTATGAGATATTAACCAAAATACTGATATCCTTTTATTCCACAAAAATCAATTGTAACTCAATTACTTTCAATATATTCTTTTAGCTTTTCTGACGACATTACCAATAATTCAGGATTGGATTTTAACTTGGTCAAAACAGAATGCTCTCGTTTATATTTTATCCATTCAACACCACTTATACCAAGATATAATTTTAATTTTTCACATTGATAAGAACTACGAGCCTCTACTATATATTTTTTAATTTCTGAAATTGAATCTATTTCAAAATGCTTCTGAATCAACTCAAAAATTTCTACATCAGAAACTTTTAAATCAATAAACCCTTTAATGGCTGCTATAATATCATTTTCACGCTGAATAATTTTTGCATCTAACACTTCTTTTCTCAAACATTGCTCAATATAATCTACAATATCCTCCTTCACAACTATACCTACACTTTGTAAAATGCTCTTCCAATCCATAAAATGCTCCTCTTTCCAAAATTAAAATTTTTCCTTTGTTTATTCTACTATATTCTGATCAAATATCGTTTCCTCAACCACTTTCACACATTCTTCTGTATGCTTCTTTATTTCTTCTCCCCAAAATCGAATCACCGTCCATCCCTCAAAAAATAATCTTTTATTGATTTCATCATCTCTTTTTCTATTACGCTTTATTTTATTGATCCAAAATTCGCTATTATTGCTATTCTCAAGCTTCTTTTTTAATATATTCCAATTTTTTCCATGAAAAAATTCTCCATCGCAAAAAATAGCTATTTTATATTTAGGCAAAACTATGTCTGGCGTTCCTGGTAATTTATTGTAATTTTTTCTATAGCGATATCCTTTTTTCCATAATGCCTTTCTTAAAATAATTTCTATTTTAGTGTCTGTTGCCTTAATATTCTGCATGTTTTTTCTACGTTGTTCTTTTGTTAGAACATCCATTTCAATACCTCTTAACTTACAGCAAACTTTTCTATTAATCCCTTATCTATTTTTCTTTACTGAAAAATCTAACATATATACTCCTTCACCTTGTAAAGAAATTGAGACATCTGTTCTTCCATATTTCATTAAATCCTCTTTTGTTATTAAATAATCTAAGTCTTCAATTCCCATTCTTTTTCTTAAATATTTTCCTAATATATATTTTTTAGGTCCAGAGCATAACTGTTTTGGATAACTTCGTCCTTCTATATTCTGACTGCCTTCTAATAATCCCTCCATTATTGTCCCATCATCCCATATAAACTCTACCGCCTCATTTTGCCTATTTGTTTTTCCTCCTTTTGGAATATTAGTTGTATAACCTAGTTTAGGTGGAAATAGTTCCGGAAATTCTTCTATCAATCCTTTTTTAATAGCAATGTATGCATCTCCCGATGTTGTATGTCCCTTTGCTAAGCCCCAGTTTAAACCACTTTTTTCTGGAACATTTCCTGAATTATCCAATAATGACATTTTACAAAACATATCTTTATTTATAGTTTGATTTTCAATAATTAATTTTTTCTTTTGTTTTTTATAATTTATAACTTTAAATTGATCACATTTTTTGCAATATCCCGTTATTTGATCAATATATATATTTAATCTTTCATAATCCTTATATGAAACTTCTGCCAAAATTTCTTTATATGGATTATATAAACCATTTATAGAAAAATTAGCTGAGCCTACCAATGCAGTTACTATTTTATTATTTTTCTTCCATATATAACACTTAGAATGTACTGGAAGTTCAGAATAATATATCTTTACATTATCATTCACTGCATCTAATTGTAACAAACTTTGATGCAAGCCACGTCCTATACCATCCGATGCATACATTCCATAAATTACAGTCGTTTTTAACTGTAACTTTCCTAAATTCTCAATAGGTTTAGGGCCAATATATCCAGATAAAATTACTAATTCATCTGCATTAACTTCTTTATGTCTCTGAAATATGACATGTTCAAGATCTTCATAAAAAATCATATTATTCCCCTCATTATTTTTCAAAATTCATATGTTCTTTCCTAAATTATCTGTATTTTAATTTTATCATATCTATATTTTTTAGACAATAATAAGCACCACAAAATATATTGTAGTGCTTACTCTGTTTCTACCTATTATCATGATTACCACATTCTAAATTGGACAATTTCTTTCAATTATCTTCGCTAACCTGCTTATTTCTTTTTTATTTTTTCTTCCATCTAGTTTCATTAAGTATTTTACATCTATCAAAATTCCGATTACATTTTGATATTTTTTATTATCATTCTTCCAATCACTAGTAGCAATTCCTATGCAGTACATAGATTCAACAGTTGGAAACACATTACTACTACAATCAAAGGGCATTATAAACGCATTATATACTTCTGGATGCTTCCCATTATTTATAAATTTTTGAGATTTTACAATATATTCTCCATATGTAATCTGTTTATTTATAGATGCCGATCCTGGCAAATGCCTGGGGTTTTTACTCCATCCATATTTGTAATATTTTGCATCTAATACATATATTTTATCTTTATACAGCATTATACTATCTGGTTCTAATGAATTATTATCTGCTTTTTTATTACAAAATAAATTCCATGTAGTTTTTGGAAAATAAATCTCTTTCTCTGCAATACCAAATACATGATCTATCATCTTCTCCCAAACATATTCAAATCTATATGTTCCATATTTGAATTCTGATTTTGATTCACTACTACTAGAATTTAAAACAGCTACCATATTTTTGAATAATTGTTTATTTTCATCTTTATATGTATCTCTTAGTTTACTGTTTATAACCGCTAACATTATTTTTTTATTAAGTTTAATTGATGGTTTTTCTGGATTATATCCTGTAAAAATCCAACCAAACTTATCAAAACTTTCATACACACAAAATTTATGAATCAATGTAATTAATTCATCATTTTTGAGAGAATTCTTTTTAATTATATAATTTAAATAAAACACTTCTTTGTCTTGAATAACTGGCTTTTGCTTTTTTATAGTATATGCCCAATTAATTTTTCCTCGTTTATCAACTTCATATAACGACTGAGTTTCTTTATAATAACCTCTTCTAAAAAAATCTCTAATAATATATAAATAAGCTTGAACAGGAATATCTATTATATCTTTTCCTTTTTCTCTATTAGTTATCACTGCTTCTTTTTTATTCAAATTCTGTTCCAAAATATTAATTAACAGCATTATATCGTTTCTTATTGTTTTTTCACTATTTCCAAGACAAAATCCAAGAGGAAAATTGACTATATATTTTTCTTCCTTTTTTTCAATTCCAACAAAAGTGTCACCATCTATATTTGTATTAATTCTACACCTATCCAAAAGCGAATTATCTGACATTTTTTTTATTCCTTTCAATGTCTTGACTTGCATCTATCATTTTTTCATATACTGTATCATTTAATACTTTCTTAAGACTATCTGTTTCTGATGATTCTTCATTAAAAATATCTATTATATTATCTAAAGAAGCTATTTTTTCATTAAAATAAACAGAATGATCCATTTTAAACGCGTCATCCCATAAATATTTTAATACTTTCTGCGAAAAATTCTTTTTGTCTAATTCATTAGTCTGAATAAAATATGCTCCTAATCGCTTATCTCCAATACCTCCCAATGATTCCTCAAAATTTAAAATCTCTGTATTGGTAATTTTTGCAAATCCTCCCCATGAAACCTCACTACCTTCTATTGAAAGGCAGGCATGTTCAGCATTAACAATATCATTTTTAATTAAACACATATCCCATCTTCTTTGAAATGCTGTATCTAATGTAAAAATATTTTGATCAGATGTATTCATTGTAGCTAATATTGTCAAGTTTCCAGGAATTCTAATAAATCTATTTTCATCATTATATACTATTTTAGCTATATCACTGTTAGATACTCGATATTTTCCTGAACCATCTCTATTTCTATCCAATAATTGAAAAATATCACCAAATATAGCAGGCGCATTTCCTCTGTTTATTTCCTCAATTACCAAATAATACATTTTATGTTCTTTATCTTCTATTGCCCTTTTCAATATTCTAGTAAATGGTCCAGGTATAAAAGTATATTGCAATTTATCACCAATAACTTTTGGAAGAATCTGTCCTACAAAATCTGAATATGTATAATCAGGATGAAATACAACTCTTTCTGATCTATCCTGGTTAATTATCTTATCTATTTGATAACTTTTCCCTGCACCCGGTACCCCATAAAATATAATATTAGTACCAATATCAATTTTTTCATTTTCTAAGTTTTCAGATTTATCGTTATCATTATCTTCAGTGTTTAATTCTATAAAAACATCATTATCTGACATATATGGTCTATTATCATATTTTTCAAGATAATCATATATACTATCTACATGTATAATAGAAATAAATGTTCCTAAATCATTTCTTATTCTTACAAAATCACGGCTAGGTATATATCCATTGGGAATAATTATCTGATTTCCTCTTTCTGTTGCACTTCTTTTTCCATTTTTAGTTCCAGACAATTTTTCAATCGTTTTTTCATCACATTCTAAACTGAAAACGTAATTCTTGTATTTTTCTACTTGATCATTGACTCCAATACAAAAATATTTATATCCATGTTCTAATGAATAGTTCCATGCAACTGCTCGCTCATAAGCACCACTATCTCGCGTATCAAAATAATTCTTGCTATTATCTTGTTTATGTACTATAGGATATGTAAATATAACAACTTTTTCTTCATTAGAAAGTGTTAAAACAAAACCTCTTTGCTTTGTATTTTCTATTATTTCTTTTTCTGATAAATTTAAATATCTATCCAATGTTTCACATGCTTGTTTCGCTGTATATCCCATCCGTATTTCCTTCCTTTTAAAAACTATATACCATATTCTTTTAATAAATCATATACTGCATTTGCACAACATTTTGCAAATTTAGGTGACACAGCATTTCCTATCATTTTGTAAGTATCTGTATTACTCCCATAAAAAATATAATCATCATCAAAGGTTTGCAATCTAGCTGCTTCTCTAACTGTCAATGTCCTACTTTGTTCTGAATCTGGATGTATATGTCTTAATCCATCTTTATATAAATGTGCTGGAATAAGATTACTTTGCTCATCCCATCGAATGACATGATATTTATGCACACTTGAAATTTTACCTGTTTTCTCAGTATATAAGTTTTTTAGCGCTTCTGTGGAACAATATTCTTTTCTTCCTGATTCTATGTCCTCAGTTAACAACTTAAATATACTAATATCTCTTTCATTTTGCCATCTCGGAATATGATTTTCAACAAATGGTTGAGGTAAAGAATGTGACAATCTCTTTCCGTTATATTTTTGTACATTTTTTAGTGGATATAATTTAGGCAAATCACCTATTGCTTGTCTGACTGTCATTTTTTCTTTTACTTTATATTTCGGAAGATATTCTGTATAAAATTTTTCAACAATTTCTTTTGAAATTTGTTCACCATAAAAATCTTTTTGTACACCAAATATAATTATACGTTTTCTATTCTGTGGAACCCCATATTCAGTAAAATCAATAACTGCCTTTTTTAAATCAGTAAACAAGATATATCCTGCATCTTCAAAACTCTTTTTTATAACATTAATAATTTTCTTACCACCTGGTTTTGCCGTCAAAATTCCTGGAACATTTTCAAAAACAAACATCTTAGGACGATATCTTTCTACAACTTTTAAATAACTTTCAAAAAGATAATTTCTATAATCATCTCTCATTCCATTCTCATCTCTAACTCTGCCTGCTATAGAATACGCTTGGCATGGTGGTCCCCCTATTATAATATCAATGCCATTTGCTGCATAAATAAGTTCATCTAATCCATTTGAACTCCCATATTTTGTATCATTTTTCCAACCATGAAACAATTCTTCTGTTCTTTGAATATCAAATTGTAATACTCTTTTTCTAGCATCTTTGAATTTCCATTTTGTTTCTAAACGTTTTATTAAATTATAACATGGCATTTTTTCCCATTCAACTGCTGCAACTGTTTGATAATGTTCAGATTGTTCGAATCCATCTAATAGTCCCCCGCATCCTGCAAATAAATCTATTGATTTGATTTTTCTCTTTAACATTATTTTTCTCCAATTATTGATTTTAATACATTTCCTAATGCCTCTCCTAACAACGGAGGAACTGCATTTCCAACTTGCCTATTCTGTTGAGTTTTAGTCCCAGTAAAAATAAAATCATCTGGGAAAGATTGAAGTCTAGCATTTTCGCGAATTGTTGGCACCCTATTATATTTATAGTGAAAATGGTTTCTATGTCCCGTATCAATTGTTTTAGATGGCTTATTTCCATCATATCTAGTCCATGCTTCATTAAACTTTCTACTTTCGCCCCAACCTTCTGGAAGATCTTTATAATTTCCTCCTTCCGGAACTAAAGCTATTGTATCTTTTACTAACTTTGTATGTTTAGTTGCCACATGATTATACAATATATTCATGTTTTTTCTCATTAGTTTTTGATACTCAGTTTTTGGCTCTGATGTATATGTGCTTACCTCTTCTCCAATTTCATCAACTCGTGATGGTAAATCACTTATTGCATCTCTGCATGTTCTATAATTATCAGATGTAAATGTAGGTTGTGGGAAATATGGTGATCCTATATCCTCCCTAATTCCCATAAAAATCAATCTTTTTCTCATTTGCGGTACTCCATAATCCGCTGCACATAATATTTTACAACCTATATTATATCCCATATTTCGAAATCTTTTAAGAATTTCATCTTTAATTTGTCCTTTATAAAGAGTAGCCATCCCTGGAACATTTTCTATAATAAATCCTTTTGGTCTATATTGACGAACTATTTCTATTACTGCTAAATACAATTTATTTCTTTCGTCATCAAAATTTCGTGGACCAGATAATGAAAATCCTTGACATGGTGGTCCCGCTATAATTACATCTATTTCTTTTCCATCTGCAATGCGTTTAATTTCATCGAACGTTTCTTGCGCTGATAAATCAGCATTTAATGCAATTGCTCCATTATGATTTTTTTCAAATGTATTCAATGCAGCTTGATCATTATCAACACCTACAATAATATTAAAACCCGCATCAATAAAACCTTTTGACAAACCTCCGCATCCTGCAAACAAATCTATTGCATTTAATTTATTTTTCATAACTGACTCCTATCTTTTAGTAAATTTTTTTAATTGAATTTTTATATTTAATCTACTTTTTATCATAATCATATATAATAGCACAGCCATCCTAGTATACCAACTTATAACAAGTATTTCAATATTAGATGTATTCAAATAGCAAACTTTCTGCTCAAATAGTAGAACATTTGTTCCTATTATATATTATATTTTATTTTAATGCAATAAATACAATTATTTTCATATAACAAAAAAGGTACATTTCCAATAATAGAAATGTACCCAAAATTATAATTTCATTAACTCTAACAAAGAATCAATCAATTATTTTAACTGAGCAGCAACCTCAGCCGCAAAGTCTTCTTCTTTCTTTTCAATACCTTCACCAGTTTCAAAACGAACGAATCCTTTGATTGTAACATTAGCTCCGTTAGCTTTAGCAACCTGTTCTACGTATTTTCCAACTGCCTGTTTTCCGTCTTCAGCTTTAACATAAGCCTGATCTAACAGACATACTTCTTTTAATTCTTTGTTCAGACGTCCAACGATCATCTTTTCGATGATGTTTTCTGGTTTGTCTGGGTTTTCGTTCATAGCCTGAACTTTTAAGATTTCTGTTTCATGCTCGATGTAATCTTTAGAAACTTCATCTCTGCTTGTGTATTTTGGAGAAATAGCTGCAACCTGCATTGCTACGTTTTTAGCCATCTCTTTGATCTCGTCGTTCACTACGTCTGTAGCAACTTCTACTAATACACCGATCTTACCACCAGCGTGGATGTAAGATGCAACAAATCCGTCTGCTGCAGATACTTTAGCGAATCTACGGATGTTTAAGTTCTCTCCGATAACAGCGATCTTACCATCTAATGCTTCTTTTACAGTTTTTCCAGCTTCTGCTTTAGATTCTTCTGCTAAGAATCCTTCGATATCAGCTGCTTTTGTTGTAAGAGCCTGATCAGCTACTTCTGCTACATATGTTCTGAATGTATCATTCTTAGCTACGAAGTCTGTTTCAGAGTTAACTTCAACGATTGCTGCTTCTTTTGCATCTTCAGATACTGCTACTGCAACAAGTCCTTCAGCTGCGATACGTCCAGCTTTCTTTGCTGCTTTTGCAAGACCGTTTTCTCTTAAAAATTCAACTGCTGCGTCCATGTCTCCGTCTGTATTTGTAAGAGCTTTCTTACAATCCATCATTCCGGCACCAGTCATTTCTCTTAATTCTTTTACCATTGCTGCTGTGATAGCCATGATTCTTTTTCCTCCTAAATTGAAAGTGTGAATAAATTATTCAGCGTCTTCTGCAACTTCTTCAGAGTCTGCATCGATTCCCTGGTTTGCTTCGATAACTGCATCAGCCATAGCAGATGTGATCAGTTTTACTGCACGGATCGCATCATCGTTTCCTGGGATGATATAATCTAATTCTTCAGGATCGCTGTTTGTATCTGCGATTCCAACAAGAGGAATTCCTAAAGTATGTGCTTCCTGTACACAGATGCTTTCTTTCTTAGGGTCTACAACGAAGATCATGTCTGGAAGTCCACCCATTTCTTCGATTCCACCTAAGTTCTTCTGTAATTTGTCTTTTTCTTTGTTAAGTTCTAAAACTTCTCTCTTTGGAAGTACGTCAAATGTTCCGTCTTCTTCCATCTCTTTGATCTTTTTCAGTCTAGCGATTCTAGATTCGATTGTCTTGAAGTTAGTCATCATTCCACCTAACCATCTCTGGTTTACGTAGAACATTCCGCAACGTTCTGCTTCAGCCTGAATAGAATCCTGAGCCTGTTTCTTTGTTCCTACGAACAGGATTGTGCCACCTTCTGCAGCG
>OFMF01001807.1_pt1 | contig 15172 bp, 14 predicted proteins | sample 1541771 | NCBI WGS metagenome assembly OFMF01 (sample SAMN04209235, study PRJEB22552) | human gut metagenome | biome: gut; material: feces | host: Homo sapiens | place: USA: Oklahoma
GCAGCTGGTAGATCCTGCATGGATCAAAGAAGCAACCGCAAAGCAGATCGAAACACCGAATCCCGGAAACGATATCTGGGTTTGTGGTTATGGCTACCAGTTTTGGAGAAATCCGTATGAGGATTCCTACCGCGCAGACGGTGCCTATGGACAGCTGACGATGGTGTTGCCGAAGAAGGGACTGATCGTAGCCATTCAGTGTCCGGAAAGCGGCGATCTGAACAAAGTAAAACCGGTAATGCATGAACTTATTTTGTCTCTGTAAAACGGAAAAAGAATACATCAGAAGGAGAAAAAATACTATGGAATATTCCGCAATTTTTCATGATATGGATAAGAGATTCTGTTATGCAATCGAGAAGGATTTATTTGTAATACGCGTGCAGGTAAAGAAAGATGATATGAAGGAGATCATCCTTCACTATGAGGATAAGTATATCCCAATGGAGCGTGAGGATACGCGAAAGACCATCGTGATGAAAAAGGTTGCTACTTCACAGTTTAATGATTATTATGAAGCACAGGTTCGGATGCACCTGATCTGTCTCCGCTATTTCTTTGAATTTACGGATATGCAGGGAGAAAAGGTATATTATGGAAATTATGAGTTTGATAAGGAATGCATTACAAACAGGGACAGAATGTTTGACTGTCCGCAGAACCTTCGGGAGGAAGAGATGTTTGAGGTGCCGGAGTGGGCAGCAAACAAGGTCGTGTATCAGATTTTCCCATCCCGTTTTGCAGCAACGGAGCCGGTAGACAAAGAACTGTGGTATAAAGCACCGATTACGCCTATGGATGATCTGCATGGAAATCTCAGGGGAATCATCGAACATATGGATGATATTCAGAATCTGGGAATCGATGTGCTGTATATGACACCTATCTTTCAATCAAATTCGTGCCATAAGTATGATACCACGGATTACTACCAGATAGACCCGTCCTTTGGAACAACAGAGGATCTCAAAGAGCTGGTACAAAAAGCGCATGAGCGTGGTATGAAGGTAGTCCTGGATGCGGTATACAATCATACGGGAAGAGAATTTTTTGCGTTTGCGGATATCCTGGAAAATGGTGAAAAATCCAAATACCGGGACTGGTATTTTATTGATGGATTCCCACTTAAAAGCGAATGGGGAGAGATCCCAAACTTCAAATGTTTTGGTTATTATGGCGGAATGCCAAAGTTAAACCTGAAAAATCCTGAAGTTGAAAAATACATTACGGATGTTGCATGCTACTGGATTAAGGAATGCGATATTGACGGATGGAGACTGGATGTAGGAGACGAAATCAGCCATTTCTTCTGGAAGAATTTCAGAAAGGCAGTAAAGGCTGTGAAGAAAGATATGCTGATCATTGGGGAAATCTGGCATTATGCAGGAGATTTCCTTGAGGGGGATGAATGGGATACAGTCATGAATTATCCATTTTACCTGAACCTGATCGATCTGCTTGCAGACGAAAAGATTACGGTCAGCCAGTTCGTACAAAATCTTGGATATTTGAAAGGACGCTTACACAAAAACTGCTATCCCCTTATGTGGAATCTGATCGACAGCCATGATACCGCAAGATTTTTACATCTGTGTAACGACAATAAGAAAAAGCAGCATCTGGCAGCCGCTTTTCAGTTGTTACTGCCGGGAATGCCGATGATTTATTATGGAGATGAGTATGCGATGCCGGGAGCAAACGATCCGGACTGCAGACGGGGTATGTACTGGGATGAAGAATACCAGGACAAAGAGATGTATGAATGGTACAAGCGGCTGATTCAGGTCCGGAAAAGCCATGCATGCATTGTAGAAGGCGAACTGGCTGGGATCGTCACGGAAGATGAGGAAGGGACAGTTGTCCTGATCAGAAAAAATGGTGAGGAGACCATTGCCATGATTTTTAACTGCAGCAGCAGTGCAAAAAAATTTAATGAGTACACGCAGAAGTACAATCTGCTTACCGAAAACACCTTTGATGGAAATGTAGAGGGGTTTGATGCTGCGGTAATCGTGCTTTAAGAAGCCTTACGGCAGATGGTTTCCCGTGAGTTTGTCTGTGGGAAGAAGAGGGAAAGCACCAGTATTTCTGGTAATGTAGAGTACGGAGGATGATATGACGAATGTAAAAAAGAAGGATGGAAAACGGTTTGGGGCAATTGTACTTAGCCTGATATTATTGCTTTCCCTGGTGTTTCCATATCCTGTGATGGCAGACCAGACAGCGGCAGACCAGACAACGGCAGCTTCCGTTTATGCCATTCACAAGACAGGTGATGATAAGGAAAATTTTGTGATTGTTATCATGGGTGAGGGCTATACCCGGGAACAACAGGAACAATTTTTAAAGGATGCAACGGCAAAAGCACAGGGGCTGCTAAAGTGGTCCCCTTATAAAGAGTATTCCGACAGGATCAATATTTATGCAGTACAGACGGTATCCAATGAAACTGGTGTGGGCGTGATGTATGGGGAGTCGAACCCGGACACATATTTTCATGTGCAGGCATTCGGAAAATCCTGCTATTTTGCAAAGGACGGGAAAGATAAAGCCGAGGCACTGAGGGCAGAGCTGGAGAGCAGATATCTGGATACCGGCGCAGCCGTTGGAACCATCCATATCATTTGTAATACGACTGCGAATATTGGTTCTTCTTCCAATGCACTCTTTTCTTTTTCGGCAAATTCGGGTGAGAATGAGCAGGGGGATGTCATGACCCATGAAATTTCCCACAGCATCGGAAGATTAGGCGATGAATATGATAAAAAGATGCAGGGAGAAAATATTTCCGACACATCGGATCCGGATAAGATTAAGTGGCATAAGATGCTTGGGTTCCGTGGAATCGGAATAACGGCAGCAGGAACAGAAACGGTATTTGCGCCGAGCCGCGTCTGCATGATGCGGGATCTTGGGAATCCTTTCTGTGAAGTGTGTAAAATGGAACTGGCGCGGAGATTAAATAACCGTGATTATGTCAGCAGGCAGGCATCTGTTTATGTGTGCGATCCTGAAATTACAATTCCACATACCAGGACAGGAACACTTGACAGGGATAGTGACCAATACCGGATCGATGAGACAAATATCACAAAAGCAAATGGAAAGGATCTGGAATTCCGTACAGTCGTACAAAATATAGTGGATGCCAAACAGCATTTGAAGATTACTTTCCGCATTATTGGAGCAGACCATACAGTCAAATATGAAAAAGAAGAAACATATACCGTTCCGCCACACAGTAACTGGTATGATCCGGATGCTGCCAGAGAGTCCCTTTCTGTCACACTTCCTGCGGTAACTGGTCTGGTTTCCGGGGACAGACTGGAAGGAAAGATCATAGATGAGGACACTGGGAAAATTCTGGCTGACAATCAGACGGCAGGACAGGCGTGGAGTACCGTAACGATTCGTTATATGCTGCAAAACGAAGACGGAACCGAAACAACAGTGCCTGATACGGCACCCGCGACAGTATATGTACCAAAGAATTCTGCGTATACGTTAAGAAGTCCGGATTTATATGGATATACATGTGTAGGAAACAGTGCAAATCAGGGAGAAATAAACATCACAGAGGATCATCAGGAGATCACTTATTATTACCGGAAAAACAGTGGGATGCCGGAAATACAAACCGTACCTGTCCGCGTAACTTATGATGGAAAACCCCATACATTTGATATCAAACAGGAAGATGGTGTACAAATCAGTTACAGTTTGACAAAAAACGGATCGTATACACAAACGGAGATGCCATTTTACACAGAAGCAGGCCAGTATAAGATTTATTTTAAAGCGGAAAAGGCATCTTTTATTCCAACATACGGGGAGGCTGTTCTGGAAATCGAAAAGGCTTCCACCAGCATGCAGCTGACTGCAAAAAACGATACGGTCAAAGGTGCGGGGACAGTAGAATTACAGCTTTGCAGACAGGGGATTCCGGAAGATGCCGGGATAAAAGTAACCTGTGATGTTTCCGGGATCACATTAGAAGAAAAGGGAACGGATCACTGGATGGCAACGCTTCCGAATGAAACGAAAACATATACGTTCACCGCATGTTATAATGGGAATGGCAACTATACAGGAAGTAAGGCAGATTGTCAGGTCCGTGTAACGGCGGATCATTCCCAGACCGGGGGCGGTTCTGGTGGAAGTTCCGGAGGCAGTTCAAGTGGAGGTTCCGGTGGAATATCCGGAGGAGGTTCTGGCGGAAGTTCTGGTGGAAGTTCCGGAGGCAGCTCCGGTGGAGGTTCCGGAGAAAATGCCGGTGGAAGCACGGACGGATCATCTGGCAATGTTTCACCGGATTCCGGCACATTACCGGCACCGGATCATGCAAAAGAAGAACCGGGGAATGTGACACCGCCACCCGCAGCAGATACGTCCGTTTCTGTTAAGGATATTAATGTCAAAGCAAAAACTGCAGTTAAAAATAATACGGTCAAAGTGAAGAATATTGCAGCAGTTTTGAAAAAAGAAATTACAAAGGCAGAAAAAGAACAGGGTGGCAGGATAAAAGATCTGTCTGTTGAAATAACTTTTGATACGGGAAAAGCCAAAAATTGGAAGAATCTGCATCTTGAAATGGATAAGCAGGCGGTAAATTTACTTGTCAAAAAGAATGTAAAAGAATGGAAGGTCAATGGTGGTAATGTAAATCTTACCTTTGATTCGAAGGCATTAAAAGAATTAAAGAAAGAAATGAATACAGCTGTGGTTATCAAAATGAAACAGGCTGACAAGAAAAATCTTTCTGCCAGGGCAGGGAAAATTATTGGAAAACGTCCGGTTTATGATTTTTCCGTCACAGGAATCAAGAAAAAGCAGTCGTCTGTCCTGAAAAAGGGACGGATCAGGGTCGCTGTTTCCTATAATGCTTCAAAAAAGGAAAAAGACAAAAAGATTTTTGCATATAAAATTGATAAACACGGTGCAGCAGTTAAGATACCGGGATCTTATTATGATTCCGATACAAAGACCGTTAACTTTGTAAGCCGTGGGTTTTTCACAGTTGCAGTAGGTTGTGAAAAGTGATGAAACATAAAAAATCATCGTTCACGTTAAAAAAACTGTAATTCATGTCGAAAAAGACAAAAACCGGTTTTAACTTGGTATAATGATAGAGCTCATTTTAGTAAAAATGAGTTCATACCGTGAATGATGGAGGGGATAACAATCATCGTTTTAGAAGAAATATTAATGGCAAACGGCTTGACCGTGTTAATGATGTGGTTCCTTTTGTTTTGCAGACGAAAGAACAGAGAGAGCCTTCATGTGGGAGATAAAATATATGATGGAATAGCAATCGTAAATTTAGTGGGGGCATTGTCTGAAACCATTGCTTTTCTCGTAGATGGAAAACAGTTTACTGGCAGCCGGCAGATTAATTATATCTCTAACAGCATATGCTTTATAGGGACAGTCAGTATGGGTATGCTTTGGTGTATGTACGTGGAATTGCGTATCTATCGAAATTATAAAAGAATGGTTCAAAAAGCAGGAGTGGAGATATTTCCCTGGCTGGTAGAAGTAATTATGGTTTTATGTAATCTGTTTGGAACAGGGATTATGTTTAAAATATCCGGGGAGAATGTATACCAGAGAACTGCCGGTGCGCTGGTGGGATATATTTCGCTTGTCATATATTTTGCTTACAGTATCTATCTGGTGTATCATTCCAAAAAACAAGGGGTTAACCTGAATTTTTTCCCGGTGATCTATTTCGTTGGACCTTGTTTTGCAGGTGTAGTTCTCCAGTTCCTTTTTTATGGAATTACATCATCATGGGTGCTGGTTGCGGTCGCGTTGATATTTGTGCAGATGCAGTCATACGCAGAGAGTTTGTATATGGATGAGCTTTCCGGATTATATAATCGGAGATATTTTAATGCGGTGCTTGCGGAAAAGAAAATTGCAAGCCATAAATCCTTATATGGAATCATGATGGATGTAAACGATTTCAAGTGTATTAATGACAATTTAGGTCATAGTACGGGCGATAAGGCTATTTGTACGTTGGGAAATATACTCATCAGATCCATACCGGATGATGGTATGGCAATCCGGTATGCGGGAGATGAGTTTATTGTGCTGCTGTCAGGTGTTGATACGGAGCGTGTCTTAGCGACAATGGAGGAGATTAACCGTAATCTGTCCCGGTTTAATGAATCCGGAATAGAACCGTTTCATTTAAGTGTTTCTATGGGATACACGGAATTTGGGACAGAAGATGATGCAGAAACTTTTTTAATGCATATGGATGAGAAAATGTATGAGGAAAAACGGAAATATCATATGCGAAAGAAATCAGCCGGTTTGGAAAATAAAGTATAGCATTACGTTCCTGCCATTTGTCCGATAACTGGTTGCAATGGCACAAGAAAAGAAAATATTATAATCATCAAACGAGTAGCAGACTGGTGTAAATCCGGTTTTGCTGCTCGTTTTTATATTTATGGTTATAGGCAGGGATGCTCCGGATTTCAATACAGTAAATAACCGTGTTATGGTAATGTGGTATACAATCATGTTATGAGTGCAGATGATTTCTGTATCAATAAATTTGTTCCGAGATATTTTTCCCGTATCAAGGAAGACGGTTCGTATTCAAACGGCTCAGGATGTGGAAATGATACAGCATCCGAGAGAAACATGGTACGGAAATATATTGTGGATTCCGTATGCTACTGGGCAGATGTATTTGAATACTATAAGGGACTTATTAAGTTCAGAAAGGCACATCCGGCACTTCGATTATCTACATCAGAGGATGTGAAAAAATATGTAAAATCCATAGAAGGACTTGGGGATAATATTGTAGGAATTAATATAAAGGGCGGTCAGAAAGATGAAAGTGCAAAAGAGATGTATCTTCTTTTTAATGCAAACACTGACAACGCAAAAGTTACAATTCCGGAAGGAAAATAGAAAGTCTGCATAAACGGACAGAAAGCTGGCGTTGAGACAATCGAGACAATCAAGGGTGGCGAGTATACAATGGATGGTATCAGTGCACTTGTACTTGTAAAACAGGATGGTGCGGCCATGACGATTGTTATTGTTCTGATTGCAGCAGCGGTAGTTGTTGCGGCAGGAGTTGTTATTGTTGTAATGAAAAAGAAAAAAACAAATAGATAATAAAGTTTATAATTAGTGTCTGCTTACTCAGCAGGCACTAATTATTTTGTATGGAATATCTGCATGGCCCCATACAGTGATAAGGTTAAACATGTTAAAGAAATAGCATCCTAAACTTTGGACGGTAGAGGATGCTATTTTTTTGCGCGAAAATATATCGAACATTTGATTGCTTTTTGATCGAAAAATGGTAAAATAAATACATACAGAAAGCAGTATCAAAGCATAGTGCGGTAGGCGGTTTGCCCTTATTACGAGGGCTATGGTGCCCTCTGGTTGAAAGGAGGGCGATAGCATGGTTACATATTCTGAACTTTTTCAGTTTTGCATACTGATTGTTGCTATTATCAATCTGATCGTAATGATCTTTTTTAACCATAAAAAATAACCGCCCCTACCAAAGACCGGTTATTTTTTAAAACTAACTTTGGCAAACCGCCTACACGGTATTGCTTTTTGTATTTTCATAATACCATTGCGTAATTTTTTTGTCAATGATTTAAAGATCTTTGCTGGATACCATTAAATTGTTTTATTATCTGCGAACAATTTCTAATCGTTCGCGCTGGATAAGTTTTTCATACTGTCTCAATTGAAATACTGTCTACCTGTGCACTTAAATGATTTTAGACACCAGATCCATATCTATTATAGAGTAAGATCAGTATAAGCAAAACGAGTATCACTATATATCTTTTTTTCATTATTATAAATAACTTGAAGCATAGAAATTGGTTTTACTCGAATAAGTTTGCGATGTAATCTTTACAATTCCTACATTTCCAACTCCAACATAAGTATCAAGATTTCCAGAACATTTTAAGGTAATACAGGAGGAAGTACATGTGGTTTTGTTACTTTGTCCAGAAAGTTTATATGTATATATAACAAAGTCAGAATCTACGCTTGCATTAGAAGCACTTGCATTTGTCCAGTGCTTTCCACTATAATATCCAACGGCATCACAACTATATATAATATATAGAGATGAACATTATAATTCCCGCAATTTCATTTCATTTATTTTCTTTTTGCGCGTAATCGTTCTATTTCTTTTTATCCGATTATAAATTGATATAACAGCAGGAATATTTGTAAGTATAAAGATAATGATACAATTATGTATCTTATCCTTTATAGACATCTGATTTTCGGAAACGAAACTATATGAGAGTGTCAATAACCCCTGCTTCTCAACGCGTTCAAAACTTTCTGGTTCAAAATTCAGATACACTATAATTAATACGATTGAAAGAACAAGAAAAATAATTGGTGTTAATGATACGGTAGTTGTTCTTCTTTTTTTATTTAAATATGATTCTAAAAAACGTACACAAATAATGGTTAATGCCATTATTATTACGATGAATAAAATTGTAGAAAATTTCATTTATTCTCCTTTTTGCTCTCTGTATTTTTTTATCAATATTTTTGCTGTGTCAAAATCAAGTTGATCATCTATTACCATTTTTTTAATTAATGAAATATAAGCGTCATTTTCTATTTGATCATTCATTTGCATTTTTTGTATAAGTCGATCAAGTCTCAATCGCACGGTAGGATATGTTATATGATACAATTTTGCAACCTCTTTTAAAGAGCCAGATGACATAACAAAATTTTTTATAAATGTGATATCTTCATCACTTAAATTGTATATCCATTCTTGCGCTTTTCGTCTCATTACCAACCCCTTTCTTTAATATTATTGATATTATCATTTAATAATGCTAAAGTCAACTGCTAATATTATGTTATTTACATCTTTTTATCTTAATAATCATTCGAAACCTCAAACTTGTAAAGATAAGGTTTTCAGATTCGAGGTTACTCTCAACCCCCTTGCTTTTGTTTATATTTCTTCAATCATCAGTTATAAAAAAAAGAAGCATTTTAATCAGTTCACCATATCGGTTTCATTTTGTGTTATACTATTTTATAAAATTTTTTTGTCGCCGCTGCCGCTTCGGTCGGTGCAAAGCGGACATCTACCAGATGTCTTGCACCCTTGTATTTGCCCTTATCAGAGTTCGTAAATCCATATGGAAGATATAATATAAGGGAAAGCTCACCTGCTGGTCTGCGTCTATTGGGACAGTATATTTATTATGATGCACTGGTGGTACACGGAAGAGGCGATAAACTGGAAGGTTATGGAGGTAAACAAAATGAATGATAGAAAGTTAAAGGGTATAGCAGTTATTCTATTTGGAATACTCTTAAGTGCAAGTGGCGCAGAAATGAATCGAACTGTATTGGCAAGTTTTAGCGATTTCCCGTTTGCTCTTATTGGGATAATTGTTGGAATTGTTGGACTTATAATGGTTTTCAAAAATAATAAAGGATAACAAACTAAGAAATTGTTTGGTATTACAGCGGAAGAACTTTTGAAAAAGCACGGTAAAATGCTGACTTATCAATTGAAAAATAATTATTTTGTATGGAATATCTGCATGGCCCCATAAGTATGCGGCAAATGCGGAGCCGTGACCTTTCTCGACGGGCAGGAAAAATTCCGGCAAGTTGCGCACGTATTACACAAATGCTTGAGATTGGCGTGTGTTGTTGTATCCAGATGCAGGATCAGCGTTGCTGTCTTAAGCGGCCGGAGCATCTGCCCCTCGGTAAGCTGGATGCCATCCGGGGCAAGCCGCCCATAAATCTGTGGGAGCAGGTCAAGGGAATAGGTATCTCCCAGAAAAGATAATTCTGCAAGATACAGGCGGCTCTGACGTTCTACCACATGTGCAAACTCTTCATAAGCCTTTGACAAAAGCATCAGGCTGATGCAGTCCACAATGTAAGCCTCCTGGATCTGTTCATGGTTCAGATATAATTCCGACAGTTCATCCACTCCGTTTCCAAGCGTCACAAACCCATAGGCATAGTGAGGCAGAGAAACCCCGTCTAAATCCTGATCCAGAGAGTAATATGCATAGGATTCAACCAGGGGAAGAAGTGCCGTATAAATTGCCTGAATATGAGGCAGGTCATCCGGAGGGAAATGGAAACGGCTGCAAAATTCGTTCCAGTCACCGGAGGATAATCCGGGAGTAAGTTTACATTTCATGGGATGCATCCTCCTTATCGGAAGCAGCCATAACGGCTGCAATTTCCTGAAAGCGGCCCGTGACCTTATCATAGTTCTTTCGGTGATGGGGAAAGCCACAGTTTATGCAGGATTTGATACCATTTTTTAAATATTCACAGTTTCCACCACAGGATTTCCCGAGTGTATAGAGGGGACAATAACAAAACAGACAGTTAAAGTCCTCCTCCGGGATTCCTTTATGGCATGGAAAATATTCACATTTTTTATTTTGAAAAAACTTATAATATTCGTTCAAAATGGTTTCCTCCAATCAAAGCACAATCATAGCATAATTATATCGGAACAACAAGCGGATCGCAAGAAATGCGAATGACATAAAAATTGCATTTCAGTGGGAAATGATACCTTTTGCCCATTTTATCATTACAATATTTACATCTTTTTAAGAACGCAGGTATAGTGGCTCAGGCAATTGAGGGTTTGAAGCAAAAAGTTGAAAATTAAATAAAAAATACTTGACTTAAAGTTAACTTTAAATGGTATATTATGATAGATAAAATCGGAAGGAGAATTTATTATATGTATATCGAAAAGATTAACGGACCGGAAGATGTGAAGAAATTAAATATAGAAGAGATGACAGCTCTCGCAGAAGAAATGCGTCATGCATTATTAAAGAGGGCAAGTATTCACGGCGGACATTTTGGCCCGAATTTTGGCATGGTAGAGGCAATCATTGCACTGCATTATGTTTTTGAGTCCCCAAAGGACAAAATGGTATTTGATGTTTCCCATCAGACCTATCCGCACAAGATGCTGACCGGTCGAAAAGATGCCTATTTATATGAAGAACATTACGATGACGTGACGGGATACAGCTGTCCGCAGGAAAGTGAACATGACCATTTTACGGTCGGACATACCTCTACATCCGTCAGTCTGGCATGCGGTCTGGCAAAGGCAAGGGATCTTCGTGGGGAAAGTGCAAATGTGATCGCAATTATCGGAGACGGTTCTTTAAGCGGAGGAGAAGCCTTAGAAGGAATGGATTTTGCGGCAGAATTAGACAGCAACATGATCATTGTAGTAAATGACAATGATATGTCAATTGCAGAAAATCATGGAGGACTTTATTCAAATCTGAAATTACTCCGCGAGACAAACGGACAGGCAGAGTGCAATTTATTTAAAGCCATGGGACTTGATTATGTCTATGTGGATCATGGAAATGACTTAAGGGAGCTGATCGGGGCTTTCAAACAGGTAAAAGACAGTAAGAAACCGGTTGTTGTCCACATTAATACATTAAAGGGAAAAGGTTATAAACCGGCAGAAGAGCATAAGGAAGAATGGCACTGGCATCTTCCGTTTGATATTGAGACTGGAAAATCCCATTTTCCGGAAGTGGAAGATTATTCTTCGGTGACCTGTGAATATCTGATCGAAAAGATGAAACAGGATCCGACAGTTGTTGCAATTACATCCGGAACCCCGACGATTCTCGGATTTACGCAGGAGAAAAGGAAACAGGCCGGCCGGCAGTTTGTAGATGTGGGAATCGCGGAGGAGACAGCGGTAGCACTTGCTTCCGGAATTGCCAAAGGTGGCGGAAAGCCGGTATACGGTGTGTATTCCAGCTTTATCCAGAGGACGTATGACCAGATTTCACAGGATCTGTGTATTGACGGGAATCCGGCAACGATTGTTGTGTATACGGGATCGGTATTTGGCATGACGGATGTTACCCATCTGGGACTGCAGGATATTCCGATGCTTTCCAATATTCCGGGACTGGTTTATCTGGCACCGACAACAAAGGAAGAATATCTGTCAATGCTTGATTGGAGTGTGGAGCAGAAGGAAATGCCGGTTGCGATCAAACTTCCGGGCGGAGATATGATTTCGGATGGCAGAGAAGTCAAAAAAGACTGGAGTCAGCTCAACACCTATGAGGTAACGGAAAAGGGAAGCAAAATTGCACTGATCGGACTCGGAACATTTTATTTCCTGGCACTGCAGACCGCAGAAATGCTGGAGAAAAAAGGTATTCATGCAACGGTAATCAACCCGTATTATATTACCGGACTGGATGAAGGACTGCTGGAGAAGCTGAAGGCAGACCATGACACGGTAGTTACACTGGAAGATGGCATCCTGAATGGTGGTTTCGGAGAAAAAATCGCAAGATTTTATGGAAGCAGTGATATGAAAGTCTATAATTACGGATTGAAAAAAGAATTCCTTGACCGGTATGATGTAAATGAGGTATTAAAAGAGAATCATCTGACAGCAGAGCAGATTGTAAATGACGTATTATAGAAGGCAGAAATAAACAACAAACCTTGTGAGAATCGACACAATATGGTAAAATATAACATACTAGAGCTTATTTTGCATAGTGGTTAGAATAGCGGGCTCATGGAAGGAGCGGTATCATATGAAGAATAAAGATTCGAAAGCAAGGATGCAGATGATTTTCGGGATACTTTTGTTTGCGTTTATTTTTATGGCAGAGTTGTATGCCATAGTCAATTTCCCGAAGATGTTTATTGTTCTGGTTGTTTTGGCAGCAGCAGATCTGATATGCCTGTATGTTGCAATCAGAGGCGTGATTTTAGTATATGAGACAAAATATGCCCGGAGAGAGGAACAGTATGAGAGTATTTTCAAGTCGGAAAAGGCATCATATCTCATGCTGAAAAAATATTTTGAGGAAATATCGGTGAAGCTTGCATATATGGAAGAGGCATCTAAGATTCCGACAGAGGAAATTGTCAATGCACAGAAGGGAATAGCGAAAGTAATTATCAAGCGGTCCCATGAGAATACCGATGCATTGATGAATTCATACGAACAGCTGCTGGACCGGTTTGATACGTTCCAGAAAGGAATGGATGGGTTCGGTACAGTTGCGGGTGCTTATAAGGACGAGATTCTTTCAGCCTGTAAGGATGAAATTTCTTCGGTGCAGAAGGATGGAAAAGAACAGGAACATTCACAGGATAAAGAGATAGCCGCAAAGCTGCAGGAAATCATTATTGCAATGAAAGATATGGAACTGCGCCTGAATCAGACCATTATGAACAGTCAGAAAGTGGTTGTTTCCCAGCCGCAGGTTTCTGTACCTGTGGCAACACCTGTAGAGCCACAGCCGGCACCGCAGAATCATGTGGAAGAAACACCGGTAGAGCCGGAGATCTCACCAGAGCCGGAAGAAAGTATGGAGCCGGAACCGGAGATTTCGCCGGATCTGGAAGAAAACCCGGAACCGGAGATTTCGCCGGATCTGGAGGAGAGCCTGGAACCGGAGATTTCGCTGGAGCCGGAAGAAGATATGGAACCGGAGATTCTGCCGGATATACCGGAAGAGGAGGATTTAAAGCCGGAGGAAGAGCCTCCGATCATGGCAGCGGATGAGATTATTCCTCCGGATCCGGAAGAAGCCATTGAAGAAGCAGAAGAACTGGTAGAGCCGGATCCGATTCCGGAGGATGCGATTGTTGAGGAAGCGGATGATGAGAACCTGCCGGAGGAAGAACTTCCACCGATGCCGGATCTGTCAGATCCAAACCGCGCCATGAGCCCGGACGAAATAGCTGCCCTGTTTGCAAATATGGGTAATGACGACAATGCGGATAAAGCCGGGGAACCTGTCGAAGAAACGGTGGAACCGGAGGATATTCCGGAGCCGATTGAAGAGCCGGAAGCCGTAAAAGAAGCACCTCTTCAGCCGGAAGAACCGGCAGATCCCAATAAGGCATTAAGCCCGGATGAGATAGCTGCCCTGTTTGCAAGTATGGGAACCTGAAAAGAATAAAATAACAGGCAACGGACGCCATCTGTTCCACGTAAAAACGTTTGACAGATGGCGTTTTGCTATAAAAATGCCATACAATGAAAAAAATAGTTGCATTTCTTTTCCATTGTGTTATTATGTATCTCTTTTGTTATGAACGCTTTTAGTGGCACAAAGATAGCTGTTTTCTGCAAAATATGAGTATTCTTCCAGATTCTTTCCAGATTTAGGCTTCATCTTTGCCATACAAAATGAACAAACTTGGTATTGATAATGTAAAAAAACGAAATGACTATGAAACTGGAAAAGTACTTCTTATTATTGGCGTTAGGCGTGTTTGCCTTTGCCTTGCAAAGCTGTGATGATGACGACAACGACGGAATCTCCGTGCCCGCGGAACTGAGTAATGCGTTGGCCAAGGAGCATCCCAATGCCCAGCGTATAGAATGGGAAACAAAAGGTGCATATTATGTGGCCGATTTCCATGAGGACAATTTCGAGAAGGAGGCCTGGTTCACCAAAGATGGTGTATGGCAGATGACCGAAACCGACCTCCGTTATGCGGACCTTCCCGCTCCGGTGAGAAGCTCTTACGAGAGTAGTACCTATTATAATGTATGGAAGGTGGAAGATGTAGACAAGCTGGAACGTAAGGAAATGGCTGTTGTCTACATCATTGAAGTGGAGAAAGGTAATCAGGAAATGGACCTCTATTATTCGGAGGACGGCATTCTGGTGAAGGAAGTGGCCGATGCGCACAACGGCGGTTCTCCCGAAGATTATCTCCCTTCTGATATTTCCGCTGCCATCAAAGATTTTATAGCAGAGAAATATCCCAATGCCCGCATTGTGGATATTGAAAAAGAAAAGAACGGTATGACGGAAGTCGAAATCGTGCACGGAAGTATCAGCAAGGATGTGATGTTCACCGCTGAGGGTGCATGGGCCTATACTATCTGGGATATCAGTAAGAGACATCTGGAGGATGTAGTGAAGAACGCCGTTACGGCTGCCCATCCCGGTTATGTCATTGATGATGCCGACTTTATTGAGACTCCCGATGGCAGTTACTTTTTGGTAGAGATGGAGCAAGGGGAAAGGGAAATCTACGTAAAGGTGACAGCGGAAGGTGAAATACTGCCATAATATTATACTGAATACTTCCCTTTAAATCAGCGTAT
>OFMF01001820.1_pt1 | contig 15101 bp, 10 predicted proteins | sample 1541771 | NCBI WGS metagenome assembly OFMF01 (sample SAMN04209235, study PRJEB22552) | human gut metagenome | biome: gut; material: feces | host: Homo sapiens | place: USA: Oklahoma
CCTCTTCCAGCCGGGTAACAGACAGCAGATTTTCCACAAGGTTGATCAGCCACATGGAGTCATCATAAATATCCTGATACAGAGTCTTTTTTGTGCTTTCGTCAAACAAACTGCTGTTTGACAGAAGATTGCTGGCGTTTCCTGAAATAGAAGTCAGAGGAGTACGAAGGTCATGAGAAATTGTGCGAAGAAGATTCGCTCTCAGCTGTTCGTTTTTTGCCAGGATGGCCGCCTCTTCTTTCTCATGGGCATTTTTCTCATTTTCCATGGCAAGAGCACATTCTCCCAGAATAGAAAGAAGAATATTGTTTTCGGAGGCATCCAGAGGCTGTTTGCCGGCTGCAATCCCCACCACTCCGTAAACAGAATCATTTACCCGGATAGCCAGATAAAGACATTTGGCATTGGAAAGCGTCTGGGTGGTAGCGCCTGCGTGACGGTTGTTTTTAAACACCCATTCAGCCACTGCGCTTTCATTTCTTGTGAGATAATCAGAGGCGGTATCTTCTTCACCGGCAGAAAATGTCATGGGAGCCGCCAGGGTATTTTTTTCCGCAGGATAGATCACAATATCTCTGTTCAGAAGTTTTGTAAGCTGATGAGCCGTAGAAGTCAGAATCGCGTCACGGTCTGTAGCCTGCTGAAGTATCTGACTGGTATCAAACAAAATCTTTGTACGAAAGGCTGCACGGGCAGACTGACTGGCAATCGTCTTCATCCGTGTGGTAAGTGTTCCGGTCAGAAAGGCTGAAATAAACATTACCACAAAAGTAACAAGATAGCCCCGGTCATATGCCATAAGCGTGAATTTAGGATCTGTAAACAAAAAGTTAAACACAAGCACACTGACAATTGAAGTGATCAGGCTGTAAACCCGGTTTACTGTTACAATGGAAGTTACCAGCACCGCAAGCACATATACCGTAATAATATTGGCCTCATCAAAGCCAAGCTGCTGAAAAAGGTAGCCCAAGCAGCTGGCTGCTGACAGGATAAAAATACTTTTTAAAATGTCAGATGCGGAAAAGATAATATGATTTTTCTGATTGTGAACAGGCGGAGTGCGGTTCGGCGACTGGTCCGGAATAATATGCACATCCATATTAGGAGCATTTGCAATAAGCTGTTCTGTAAGAGAAGGTCTGCCAAACAGGCGCTTCCCTGTGACCGTGCTTCTTCCGATCACAATCTTGGAAACCCCGGACAGCTTTGCAAATTCTGCGATCTGAAGGGGTACATCGTCTCCGTAAACGGTTTCTATGGTGGCTCCCAGCTGTTGGGCAAGGTAAATATTTGAACGGAGCCGCTGTCTGTCTTCTTCCGTCATTGCAGAAAACTGTGAGGTTTCTACAAACAGAGCAGTAAAGGCTCCACGGAAAGCATTTGCCATTCTCGCTGCCGTCCGGATGATCTTTGCATTAGACGGAGAAGAAGAAAGGCAGACCAGTATGTGCTCATCTGTATAATAATCGCTTTTGTTTCTGATGCGCGCAGACTCTGTTCTTTTATTTACACGGTCCGCACATCTTCTGAGCGCAAGCTCTCTCAGCGCAGTCAGTGTTTCCAAGGTAAAAGTAAAACTGTCTGTTTCAGAAGAATCTGAATCTTTTTCAGCAGCAAGCCGTTCAAGAAGCTCCTGGGGCTCAATGTCAACAAGCTTTACCTGATCAGCATTGTCAAAAACAGAATCCGGAATACGTTCAAGGATTCTGTTTCCGGTAATTGCTGTCACCATATCGTTAAGACTTTCAATATTTTCTACATTGGCTGTTGTATAAACATCAATGCCTGCTTTTAAAAGCTCATAAATATCCAGGTATCGCTTATGGTGCCGGCATCCGTCTGCATTTGTGTGCGCAAGCTCATCTATCAGAATCAGCCCAGGCTTTGTCTTTATTGCCTTATCAAGATCAAACTCCTCCACAGGAGTACCATTATGTTTAGAATAAAGAGGCGGAAGCAGCTTCAGGCCATTCAGTCTGGCCCGGGTCTGCGGATGAGCATTTGATTTAATGTAGCCTACTGCAACATCTGTACCATGTTTTTTTTCCATATGGGCTGCTTCCAGCATTGCGTATGTTTTTCCCACGCCTGCCGCATAGCCGAAAAAAATCTTCAGATGCCCTCTTTCTGTAGAGGACATCTGATCGGATGCTGCCGGCAGGATATCTGCGCTCTGATTTTGTTTTTCCACACTATCACTCCTCGTTATTTCATACAGGCATTATAACATATCTGACAAAATTCTGCACAAAAATATATTGGACACAGATATTCTTATGTAAAGCCGGAAACAGCAGCTACTTTTCCAGATATCCGGCTTTCAGCAGCCGGATAAATAATTCCGCTTCCTGGGAAATACGGTCTTTTTTCCACAAAGCCTTCACAAGAAATTTCTGGCTGTTAAGAGGCATAACAGGAAGTCCCAACGGCTCACATGCAAGAATGTTTTCATCCAGCAGAAAAAGAAAAGAACCCAGCTTTTGATCCGGCTCTGTGTTTACATCCGCCCGGATAAATCCAAAATCAATTTTTCCTGTATTCAGCTGCTTCTGAATATCCTTTGCAGAACCGTAGAAAAGACTCAGCTCACAGCCGGGAGCCTGGCGGGAAAACCTTTCCAGAAGGTCATTTAAAAGAGAGACTTCTTCTGTATGTTCAAATGCAATAGAAAGCATTGAGGGCCTGTCGGAACTGATCACAGTCCGGCTGCTGTCGCCAAAGAAAATATCCAGTTTTTTCAGTATGAGAAAGCACAGGGCAAAAACAGCAGCTACTGCGCAGACCAGAATCAGTTCTTTCATAAAATCATCCCTTCATGTTTCATATTTACGGAAGCTTTATTCCAATCAGATATGGAAACACTTCTGAATATCTCTGATGTTTCCAAGAACAAGCATGGTATTGTTTTCCGGAACAGGAGTATCTGATTTAATATTCAGATTCATGACTCCCATATGTTTAAATGCCATGATATTAATGTTGTGCTTGTTTCGGATGTCAAGCTGTCCAACAGTTCTTCCCACCCAGTTTTCCGGAACAGAAATTTCAAAAATAGCATGTTCATCATCAAGCTCCACATAGTCCAGAATGTGGTCTGCACTGTAACGGATCGCTGCCCATTCAGCCATCTGCTTTTCCGGATAAATAACTTCATCAGCGCCGTTTTTCAGGAGGAGTTTGGCGTGAACATCTCTGGCTGCTCTGGAAACAACATATTTTGCGCCCAGCTCACTGAGCAGGGAAGTGGCTTCCAGAGAACTCTGGAAATCATCTCCAATGGCCACAATACATACGTCGAAATTCCTTACTCCAAGAGATTCCATAAATCCTTCCTTTGTGGCGTCACCAATCTGTGCATTTGTAACATAAGGAAGAATGGCATCTACTCTTTCTTCATTTCTGTCAATAGCCATTACCTGATGATTAAGCTCATCCAGTTTCATGGCAATATGGCGTCCGAATCTTCCAAGTCCTATCAGTAAAATTGATTTCATCATAGCTATTGTCTCCTTTTATTAACCTACTGTAATTTTTTCCTGCGGATATCTGGAACCGTAGGAATTTCTTTCTGAAAGCGCTGCAAAAATAAGTGTCAGGCCGCCAACCCTGCCAAAAAACATAAGCAGGATCAGGATCAGTCTTGAAACCATTCCAAGGGTTGGGGTCAGTCCAAGAGACAGACCAACCGTACCAATGGCAGAGCTTGTTTCAAACAAAGCGGAAATCAGCGGAACCTTGTCAATGTAACTGATTATCATGCCTCCGCCAAGAAACAGAACCAGATACATCAGCAGAATAGTCGCAGCATTTTTGATCACACTGTCCGGAACACGTCTGCGGAAAAAGTGCGCAGAATCGTTTTTGCGGAACACGGACAAAGCGGAAGAAAACAGAACTGCGATGGTAGTTGTCTTCATACCGCCGGCTGTGGAACCCGGAGAACCACCGATCAGCATCAGGATGATCATAAGCATCAGTCCGGTTTCTGTAAGCAGAGTCAGATCTGCAGTGTTAAATCCTGCTGTTCTTGGCGTTACAGACTGGAACAGGGAGGTCCAGATCCTTTCTCCCAGAGGCAGACCGGAAAATTCACAGAAAAAGAAGTAAACAGCCGGAACTGCAATCAAAACAGCAGTAACAGTCAGAATAACTTTACTCTGCATATTATATTTTTTAAACTGCAGTTTATTTTTCTTAATATCTGCCCAGGTAACAAAGCCCACACCACCTGTTACGATCAAAGCCATGATCGTAAAGTTTACAAGAGGATTTGAAGCATAGGAGGTCAGAGAGGAAAAAGGTTCTCTGACACCGAGAAGATCAAACCCGGCGTTGCAGAAAGCAGATACAGCGTGGAACAGAGAATACCACAGTCCTTTCAGAATACCGAAATCCTTGCAGAATACAGGCATCAGAAGCGCTGCTCCGATCAGTTCTATAAAAATACTGGTTTTCAGAATAAATTTGGTCAAACGTACGATACCGCCAACCTGGTGGGCAGAGATTGCTTCCTGCATGGTGCTTCGCTGCATCAGACCAATTTTTCGGCCGGACGCAACAGCAATGGCAACAGCAATTGTCACAACGCCCATACCGCCGATCTGGATCAGCGTCAGAATGATCGCCTGACCAAATTCAGACCAGTAGGTTGCAGTATCATGGATAATAAGTCCTGTTACACAAACTGCAGATGTGGCAGTAAAAAGGCTGTCTGCAAAGGATGCGCCATTTCCGTCCCGGGTGGAAAGCGGAAGCATCAGAAGCAGGCTGCCAAGAAGTATTACAGAAAAAAATCCCAGGATGATTACCTGAAAAGAAGTAAAATGTCGGTGTTTTCGGTTTCCTGTATAATTCATTACGGCGATTGTCTCCCTTTATCTCGTCTTTATGTTGTCCTAATCATATCTTAATTCGTATTAAGTATGTATAAATAAGAATTTGATGATATTAGGATTGTATAAAGGCGAAAGGAGTTATCCTAAGAACAATGTAACCGGTAGTGTAACCAGGACAGTGAGAAGAGATACAGCTGCCAGAATAAAAACAGGAAGTCCGATAAACATAGCCAGGACAGCTGCATGTGGATGACGAAAAGCAAAACGCTCTGCACGGTTGTCAAATTTATCTTCTAATTTGTGTATGGATTTTAAAATATTGGACATAATCATTTCTCCATTCTTATTTTATGGTAAAACTCTGTTGCCAGGCTTTCCTCTGTTCTGAAATTATGGTAACACGGAAAAAATTAAGATGGGAAAAACGCATGGTCCTGTGAGATAAAAGTTCTATAAAGAAGGAGGGCCGGGCTGTATGGCCCGGCGAGTATGAAAAAGAAAAATTTAATTTATGTAAAAAAGCATTCGCTTTATTTACTTAATACTATAAATGGAATTTGTGATGAAAATGTGAGGATAAATTGAAAAAAGGGTGATGTAATTCTAAAAAACCTGTAAAATCATAAGTGCCGGAACCGGGATTCCGGAATATATCCCAGAATTCTGAGACATACAGCATAAAATGTCCTCATGGAAGATGATCGGGAATGCATTTTGACCAGGATGCTGTGAACGAAGTAAAAAGAAGGCACGATTTTTGCGAGGCCTGACCTAATGAAAAAAAATATTGTAAAATACAGCCGCCTTCTATATAATAGGAAAAGAAAAAACAGGAAAAGCAAACGAGCGCTTTGCTCATAGACAACTCTCAGGAGGAAAATAATGAAAAGAGAAACAGTTGTTGTACTTGATTTCGGCGGTCAGTATAATCAGTTGATTGCCCGCCGTGTAAGGGAATGCAATGTATATTGTGAAATCTATTCCTATAAGACAGATATTGAAAAAATAAAAGAAATCCAGCCTAAGGGAATTATTTTTACAGGCGGACCAAACAGTGTATATCTGGAAGATTCACCTGCATATGCAGAAGAAATTTACAAACTCGGAATCCCGATCCTGGGAATCTGCTACGGTTCTCAGCTTATGATGCACCAGCTTGGCGGAAAGGTAGAAAAAGCTCCGGTGCGCGAATACGGAAAAATTGAGGTTCACGTAAACACAGATTCTGCACTGTTCCAAGGAGTTTCTCCAAAAACAATCTGCTGGATGAGTCATAATGACTACATTTCCAAAGAAGCTCCCGGCTTTGAAATTTCTGCCTGGACAAATGACTGCCCTGTAGCTGCAGTGGAAAATAAAGAAAAGAAGCTTTATGCAGTTCAGTTCCACCCGGAGGTGCTTCATACTCAGGAAGGAACCAAAATGCTGTCAAACTTTGTATATCAGGTATGCGGATGTGCGGGAGACTGGAAAATGGATTCTTTTGTAGAAGATTCCATTAAAGCGATCCGTGAAAAGGTCGGAAGCGGAAAGGTTCTCTGCGCCCTTTCAGGCGGAGTGGATTCTTCTGTTGCAGCAGTCCTTCTTTCAAAAGCAGTAGGCAGCCAGCTTACCTGCGTATTCGTGGATCACGGTCTTCTCCGCAAGGATGAAGGCGATGAAGTGGAAGCTGTCTTTGGTCCGGAAGGTTCCTATGATCTGAATTTTATCCGTGTAAATGCTCAGGAACGTTTTTATGAAAAACTGAAGGGCGTTGAGGAGCCGGAGCGTAAGCGTAAAATCATCGGCGAAGAATTTATCCGTGTGTTTGAGGAGGAAGCAAAAAAAATCGGCGCCGTGGATTTCCTTGTACAGGGAACCATTTACCCGGATGTTGTTGAAAGCGGCGTAGGGGGCGAGTCCACTGTTATCAAATCACACCACAATGTGGGAGGACTTCCTGACTATGTTGATTTTAAAGAAATCATTGAGCCTCTGAGAAATCTGTTTAAAGATGAAGTGCGTAAAGCGGGACTGGAGCTTGGCATTCCGGAGTATCTTGTATTCCGCCAGCCGTTCCCGGGCCCGGGACTGGGCATCCGTATTATCGGAGAGGTAACTGCTGAAAAAGTAAAAATGGTTCAGGAGGCTGATGCCATCTGGCGTGAAGAGATTGCAAACGCAGGCTGGGATAAAAAGGTAAATCAGTACTTCGCAGCACTGACAAATATGAGATCTGTCGGAGTTATGGGAGACGAAAGAACCTACGATTATGCCATTGCCCTTCGCGCAGTAACCACTACAGATTTTATGACTGCAGAAAGCGCTGAGCTTCCGTGGGAAATTATCGGAAAAGCTACCAGCAGGATTGTCAATGAAGTAAAACATGTAAACCGTGTTCTTTATGACTGCACCGGAAAGCCTCCGGCAACAATTGAAATGGAATAAAGAAATGTCATAAATTTATAAAAGCTGAGACAGAAAACTGTCTCAGCTTTTATTTATTCAGGTTGGTTTAGAATTCCGGCTCAATAAGACCGTAAGTGTTTCCTTTACGTTTGTAAACAACATTTACCTGATCTGTCTCTGCATTAACAAATACAAAGAAGTTATGTCCCAGAAGTTCCATCTGAACACATGCATCCTCAGGATACATTGGCTTGATATCAAACTTCTTGGTACGGATGATTTTTACTTCTTCATCCTCCTCATAATCTTTTTCCAGATACTCCTGCTGGAAATTGCCAGGTGCCTGCTTCCTGTCTACAATTTTATTTTTGTATTTACGCAGCTGACGCTCAATTACTTCTTCCACCAGGTCAATAGATACATACATATCATTGCTTACCTGCTCGGAGCGTATAATATTTCCCTTCACTGGGATTGTAACCTCGATCTTCTGTCTTTCTTTTTCAACACTTAAAGTTACTACAACTTCGGTGTCAGGAGTGAAATACCTTTCCAGCTTTCCAAGCTTGTCTTCAACGGCTGTTCTAAGCCCTTCAGAAACTGTGATGTTTTTTCCGCTAATAATAAATTTCATACATCCATCCCCTTTGCTGTTTATTTGGGTAATGTCCACGCAGGTAAAAATCTGCGTCTATTACTTATGGGTTCATTATACCACATACTTATGAATTTTAACAACACTTTACGAAATTTTTATATTAATAATTGATAAATTTCGCTATTAACTGATAAAAGCAGATACTCATAGGCTCTGTTTCTTACTGCACCCCGGAAATACACATCTGAAGGCTTCTTTTTTCAGAAGGATCTTCCAGAAGTTCTGTTCCTTTCTTGTCTGTTACACAGTAAAGACCTTTTCCGCTTCCTTTTGGCGCATCACTGGAAATTTCCAGACGATAGGTTTTTCCCGGCTCTACAGAGATTTTTTCTTTCAGGAAAGGATAAAGAGCTGTATTCTCTTTCATTCCATAGGTATCCCCATTTTTTTCATAAATCACCTTTCCTGTATCTTTTTCTTTCAGCACCACATTCAGGCTGTTGATCTCACTGTTGCCCGGCTCTGTGTATATACGGACCTTAATTCCGGAAAGTGTATGACCGTCTGCAGTAAATTCCTGTATCACCGGGACATTTTCTTCCAGCATCACCACATTCTCTGCTTCCATATTCTGCCTGCTGTTGTCAAAGAAATTTATTTTCCCCTGAAGGACACCTGCCGCACATACAGTCATTGGAAGTACAAATGCAGCCACTCCAAACAGAAAGGCTGCCCTTATCTGCCACACCATCCCGCAGGCAATGACATTTCCTTTTCTGCTGTGATACCTGGGATGTCCGAATACTACATAAATCAGCAATACCACCCACATGGCAGTACAGAGAAGCTCCTGGTCATGGAACCCGTAAAGATCCCACATACGTACGGAAAACTCACGGTCTTTTAGAATATATTTGAGAATACCGCTGTTCAGCACTCTCTCATCAACCATACTCTGGCTGCAGAAAATATACATGGCAAGCATAAAAATATTTGTTACCATATAAAGAAGATTTCCATTTCCATTCATCATAAAGTTCAGAACAAGGAATGGCGCCATTAAAAGGATCCACTGGGGATTCCAGGTGGAAAATCCAAAGATCGCAAAGCTTACTGCCACACAGAAAAATACGGACCATGACCGAAGCTCATCCTGCGTCTCTGCTTTTTTCTGATAAGCCCACACCAGCACAAAGGCTGCTGCCGCTGCAAGAAGATTGATCCCGCTGAAAAATCCCAGAGAAAAAGGCTTCTGTACATATTCCAGCGCTCCAAAACCAAATACATTTCTTCTAAACGCTTCAGATCCTATATTTGGAAGAATCTCTGCAAGCAAAGGGACAAGCATAACAGCAGTATATTTAATCAGATTTCTGATCTTCTTTTCCTTCAGAAGCAGAAGTACCAGGAAATAAAGCACTGCATGATATTTAAAGGTTGCAGCAAATCCGCACATAAGGGCAAACTGCCACATTTTCCCCCGAAGGAAAAAATAAAATCCCAGTACCAGAAAGAGCACAGTAAATATGTCATACTGGCTGAAAATAAACTGGCTGAACACCCCCATCGGAAATACAAGAAATGCAAACTTGCACAGAAGAGATTTCTTCTCGCCAAATCCCATTTCTTTTCCGATTTTGTAAATAATCTGAGAAGTAACAAAATATAAAATAACCGGAAGAAGCTTATACCACATAATATTAATAAAACTGTTTGTCAGCATTGCTTCCGGTGCATGTCCTGTAAGATAAAGGGGCAGATTCCAGACCGCATAGGCAATAAACGTACTTGGCAGATAATTTGCCCAGTATCCTCCTGACTGCTCATAGCTTGCCTGATAAAAATCCGCGAAATGTTCATACATCAGAAAGGAACGGTTTCCTGTAAGCTTTACATCAGAATGAGCGCAGGTCACAAAAAGAACTGCCAGTATCAGGAAAGACAAAATCCAGTCCAGTCTGCAGAGATCGTTTCCGCTCCACAGCTTCATACTGTTCCACTGGTCTTTTTTTCTGCCCATCCAGCCTGATGCACATGCTGTTTTTTTCTTATTCATGAATACTCTCCTGTTTTTCCCTGTCACTCTCTTTTCCAAAAACATCTTCAGCCTGAATAAATCCATTGCGGTTTCTCTGTACTTCCCCACTGAATTTCTCAGGTTCTTTCACAGAAGCATCTGCGCTGTATCTGATACTGTCCGCCTGCATTGTCCCACTGTTTTCAGACTCTTTTTCTGTTAAATCTTTTTTCCGGAACTCTGCCTCTCTGTTTTCCTGGGTTTCAGATTCTCTGTTCTGTTGACATTTTTTGTCCTCATCCTCAAAATTCAGACGCTCTTCTTCCACTACCAGAGGTCTGTCCAGTACCCTTGTATTAATACTCAGTACATATTCTCCAAGAAATCCGATAAAGAACAGCTGAAGAGCTCCCAGAAAGAACATACCGATGACCATAGGAGCAATACCTGCTGAAAAACGATCCCAGTACATCAGCTTCAGAATCAGATATACAATACCTGCCGCAAAGCTCAGGCCGCCAATAATAAAACCGGCAAAAGTTGCCAGACGCATCACTACCTTAGAATATGAGGTAATACCAATCATGGCATAATCATAAAGGCTGTAAAAATTATTTTTGCTTTTTCCTGCTCTTCTTTTAGGCTGAGTATAGGGAATTGCTTTATAATCAAACCCAAGCTCTGCAATGATTCCACGAAGATAGGGCATGGGATCATGAAGGTCTCTCACCACGTCTACAAATTTTTTGTCATACAGTCCAAAACCGGTAAACTGTTCAATATGGTCAATCTCGGTGATCTTTCTGATCATCTTGTAATACAGACCACGGATCCTGTACATTCCCTTTCGTTCCTGACTGGCATTTTTCACGCCGATCACGATTTTATTTCCCTGTTCCCATTCTCTGACAAATTTCGGGATCATCTCTACCGGGTCCTGGAAATCAGCGCACATACGAACCACACAGTCTCCATATGCCTGTTTCATACCGTAAACAGGAGATCTGGCCTGACCGAAGTTTTTTGCATTAAAAATAGCCTTAATGTTTTTATTATTGGCGCACAGTCCGCGGATCAGCGCCTGCGTATTGTCTTTGGAATGATTGTCAATAAACAAAATCTCATAGTCATAATCACTGAGGTCGCGTTCCATGACTTCTGTAACTGCTTTTGACAGTGGAACCACGTTCGCCTCTTCATTATATGTAGGAATTACCACTGAAATTTTCTTTTTCATTTTTTATCTCCTGTACTCTGGCCTTTCAGCCAGGCAATGGTTTCTCTGATTCCCTGCTCAAACGTATACTCCGGTACAAAACCTGTATCCTGATAAAGAGAATCAATATCTGCGCAGAGGTTCATTACAGCGCCTTTGGGATATGGTCTGGCTCCGATCCCCGGATTCCTGTAATCTGTAAGCTCTGCCATTTTCTGTATATAATCCCGAAGCAGCGCAGGCTGTCCGCTTCCTACGCAGTACACGGCTCCGTCCCGTCCTTTTTCTCCAATAAGATAAAAGGCGCGGCCTGCGTCTGCGCTGAAAAGATATTCCCATCTCTGCATTCCGGGTGTAAATTCTGTAGGCTCCCCTGCCAGCATTTTTCTGAGGCCGGAGGCGATCATGGTAGTTTCTTTTTCATAAATTCCATAAACACTGAATATTCTGGGCCAGATACACTCTATTCCCAGTTCCCTGCAAAGCATCCTTGCCAGATATCCGGATGCCAGCTTTGCCGCTCCGTAAGGAGTTGTGGGATTTGCCGCGCTTTCCGGCGAAATCCTGTCCAGATCCAGCAGACCGTACTCTGCCTGGGATCCGGCTCCGATAAAACGTTTACAGCCAAGAGCTGCCGCTGCCTTTACTGCTGCTAAAGTATACCCGATGTTGCGGCTTTGACGCTCTGTGCTTGAATTTCTGTTTTCTCCGGTATTCCCCCAGGCAATGTGATAAAACGTATCACATTCCTGCGGAATCATTTCCGGCAGCCTGTCCAGATGCTCCAGAGAACAGTCCACAAATTTGATCAGACTGCTTTCCGGCAAACGGGAACGCTTTTCTGACCCTTCCCGTACAACTGCATAAACCTCTGTTCCATGCTTTATGCATTCTTCTATTAAAGCCACGCCGATCATACTGGTGGCTCCTGTTACAATAATCCGCTGCATAATTTTCCTTCTTATTTAACTTTTGTACTGTCTTTAACAGCTATGAAATCAGAAAAACTCTTCTGTTTTTCTATTGTTTCTGCTGTCTGGCAGAATATTTTTGTCTGGTTTAAAGAGCATAAAAAATACTCTGGCGTATTGTCTCATTCATTTTCAGTGTAATGACGCAAAGTGAATTTTCCGTCTGTAAGGTGATGGAATAAAGCGATGCGGCGGCACCGGCGATTGACGACAACCCGGCAGCTGGAAATTCAGGCAAGTTATTATGCGAATGTGAATGAGACATTATACTACTTCTGCTCCGGAAGAGGAATGTACATATTTTCTTCCAGCTCTTCCCTGGAAAGAAACGGATACATGTCCTCAAGAGGCGCAGACACCATTTTTCCATCCGGAAGCTTTTTCGATGAGGTTTTCGGCTCGGTTTTCTGATACCTGGTTACAAAAACCTCACATACAGCCGCTCCGTCCATTTCCAATACTTCCTTAATCGTATCCGACAGTTTTTCTGAGCTGTGAATACATCTGTACGGAAATCCATAAGCCGGAATAAGCTTCTGAAGATCCGGAAAGCTCAGGTCGCCGCTCTCCTGTCCAACTCCCACCAGAGGTTCTCCAAAATAGCTCTGCTGAGTCTGTCGAATGGAATGATATCCCTGATTGTTGATTACAAAAAGTTTTATCGGAAGATGATTCTGCCTGATCGTCTGCAGTTCCTGAATATTCATCTGAAGGCTTCCTTCTCCGGTCACACAGACTACCGGCTGTTTCCCGGATGCAATACACACCCCTGTTGCCCCCGGAAGGCAGAATCCCATAGATGCCGTATTGGGATTTGTAATAAAGCGCTGACCTTTTTTTACACGAAAAGCCTGACTTCCTGCAACTCTGGAAGTTCCCACACTGACCATAAGATTCTGGTTTTCCTTCATGGCTCTGGACAGTTCTTCATAAAACGCATAAATATTTGTGCAGCCATCCTCCACAGTTTCATAATGACCGGACACAACAACCGGATATTTTTGCTTCCATAAAAGACACTGATTTCTCCATGCATTTCCCTGGAATAAGGGGTTTTCCCTGGAAGCTCCACGTTTTTTTGCAGCCTTTATCAGCTTTCGGATCAGCTCTCCGGCATCGCCGCATACAGGCAGACTGACATGCAGGCTTGGTTTTTTCAGTTCATTTTCATCAATATCGTTCAGAATGGTATAGCTTTCTCTTGCCCAGTCCTGATACCGGAAGCCTGTCTGTGCAAATCCCTGACGATTGCCAAGAGAAAGAAGCACATCGCTGTTCTGAAGTGCAAAGTTACCCGGTCTTGTTCCTGTTCCTCCGCTTCTTCCCACAAACAGGGGATGATCCGACTCAATGGCATCCACGCTGCTCATGCCTGTTACCACCGGAACGCCCAGAAGCTCAGCAAGCTGATAAAAGTCCTCGTGTGCCCCTGCCAGCCGTACACCATTTCCCGGTGAAAGAACCGGCCGTTTGCTTTCCTGCAGTTTATCCAGAATCTGCTCTACCGTCTCATCCTTTATTTCCCGGGGCTTCTGTTCAGGATTTTCTTCCGGATCATAGGCTTTCAGATCATCTGTTTCTATGACTGCCCCCTGAACATCAAGAGGAATGTCCAGCCATACCGGTCCCGGCCTTCCATTTACAGCCAGATAAAGAGCCTTTTCCAGATGGTACCGGATGTTCTCCGGATGAACGATCATGTGAGCATACTTTGTCAGGCTTTTTACTACCGGAACAATATTGCATTCCTGCACTCCCATGCTGCGAAGAGGCAGACCTGAGGCAGAAACCGTAGTTGCATAGCGCGCCTGACCTGAAAATACCAGCATCGGAATGGAATCCATCCATGCCCCCAGAACCCCGGTAATTGCATTTGTAGCTCCCGGTCCCGTGGTGACACAGACTGCTGCCATTTTATTTCCAAGACGGGCATAGGCCTCTGCCGCCATGGCACATGCCTGTTCATGATGCTGATAAGTACAGTGCAGCATTTTATGATGTCCAAAAGCATCATTCATATGCATGGCTCCGCCTCCGGTAACAGTAAATACATCCCGGATTCCCCACTGTGCAATATATTCCGCTATATAATCAGATACCTTCTGTTTCATTTTCTTTCTCCATATCAACTGTTGCTTCAGCCTTCTGATATATTATCTGAAGCTTTTTTCTGTATCTTTGACATCCTACAGATAAGCCTGGCATTTCTGAACGCATACCATACGCTTTCCGGATGCCTCAATAGGAATTTCATCTACATAAGTAACGTCGATCTGAGCTTCCTTTCCCAGATATTTCCGGTAGGAAGCCACTACCTCATCTTCATTGACTTTTGTCCGGTCAGCATTTAAAAGCAGCTCGTATCTTTTCTTTTCCCACTGAATGCATTTTGCCTGATGTACGATTCCTTCCATATTGATCAGAACATTCATAAAAACATGAATAGACAGAGGTTCTCCCTTACAGTTATACATCATAGAACCACGGCGTCCGTATATTTCTGTAAAATAACCATGTTTTCTGCCCTTTTCATCGATTACTTCCTGATAAATCCCCGTGTCTCCCGTATCATATCGAATCATAGGAAAAGCTTTGTTATAAAAATCAGTTACAACAATTCTTCCCAGCTCTCCCGGCTTCACCGGTTCATCTGAATCAAGGCTCAGCATCTCAATATAAAAGTTATAAAGGTCTACTGTATACCGATCCTCCTCGCCAACCTGACATGCAAGAAAACCATTTTCATTATTTCCATAAGAACGGACTGCTGAAAAGCCAAAGATTTCCCGGATCAGATCATAGGTTTTCTGAGGAAGAGCCTCGCCCATGGCAAAAACCATTTCCACATCCCATTTTCTGATATCAACTTTTTTTCTTTTCAGATAATCTGCAAGAACAGTCAGAGCGCTGGAATATGCGACCAGAACCTGTATCCTGTCTTTTCGTATTTTTTCACAGATGTCTGCAAGAGCCTCATCCCCCATGTTGGAGATATCAATCATGATCAGATTATTTTTGAAGGATTTCCATTTGGAGATCACATTTTTACCCGGGATCCATACACGGAACTCTC
>OFMF01001826.1_pt1 | contig 15033 bp, 13 predicted proteins | sample 1541771 | NCBI WGS metagenome assembly OFMF01 (sample SAMN04209235, study PRJEB22552) | human gut metagenome | biome: gut; material: feces | host: Homo sapiens | place: USA: Oklahoma
GATATCTTACAGGTGGTTCTCATGGATGCATCAATCTTCCCCCGGAAAATGCCGGACAGCTTTACAGCCTTATTCAGTATGATGTCCCGATAATTTGTTTTTACTAATTCTATATTATTCTGCCAGACGGCTTTAATTAATATGTTTTCAATCTGCCGGAGATTTGTTTTGGAAAAGAAGACCTCATTTTTAAAGAATTAAAAAATACCTGTAATGTGGGCAAAACTTTTTCAGGATCTTTTAAAAGATTGTGACCGGGAGATATATTCAAATCCGCAATTTTATACATGGAAGAAAACAAAGTAATAGTAAGTCGAATGGCCGTGTATTAAAATTAGGTAATGTAATTGAAGAAAAGATATGATATCATATGGGTAACAAATTGAACTGTGTGTGGAGGTGATGGCTGTGAAGAAAAAAGTGACAATAGTGTTGGTCATTATTAGTATTGTTGCTATAAGTACAATGATTATGTTTTCAACATATAAGTCTTCAGAAGACTGTCGAAAAGCAAATGCCGCGATACAGTGGGATTGTTCTGTAACCTGTGCGGAAGAGTCAACGCCTGATTCTTATGTAATTACATATTCCGATGCAAAAATTTCATCCAAAACAGGCGTGTTGACGGTTCAGAACAGAAACGATTTTGACATTATTGTGTATTTGCTCTGCGAAGGAAAACAGGAACTCGTATCTGGCAGGATTCCTGCGGGTGGCTGCTATTCTTTTCTGAACGTTACAGATGAAGAACACACGGTAGGTATTCATGCTGATGTTGGTGAAAATACGGATATAAAAGTATTTGTATATGACGGAAAAGACACCGAACCATATACAAGATAATTGATAAGACGAAGAATATTGAAAAAAATATTCGCAGATATTTTGGGATATGAAGTTCAGGAATGGATAATGGATTTGGAAGCATTAGGAATTCACTCATATGACTTGGATGATCTGGCACAAACACAGAAAATATTCCACTGCCAATAAAAAAGGCAGCTTTTCCCTATATCTACACGCCATAGGTATCGAAAACCTATGGCGTTTTTTATAAAATTTTTTTCTTGAAAGCAAATGGCTGTTTTTCAAGTCTAATAATTATAAGAAGAAAGGGAGGTACTTTATGGATGCTTTAATAACAGAGGCTAAAAATGGAGATAAAGAAGCATTTGTCAGATTAATCCGGATGAATAAGCAGAGCCTGTATAAAACTGCCTGGATTTATCTTCGGGATGAGCAGGACATTGCAGATCCCTGCAAAATACAATCCTATCCTGCTATGAAAATATACAGAGACTGAGAGAACCGAAATATTTTAAAACCTGGCTGATGCGGATCCTTATAAATGAGTGCAAGGACATTCTCTGCCAAAAGAACCATGCAGCAGAACTGGATGATTTTGCAGAAGGTGTACATTGTGAAGAACTGAATCTCTGTGAATGGAAACAATTGCTTTTATGCCTGGATGAAGAAAGTAGGAAAATCGTGGAACTCTATTATTTTGATGAATTTTCAGTTAAGGAAATCAGTGCCCTTCTTGAAATGAACAGCAATACCGTATCAACCAAACTTTCCCGGGCAAGAGCAAAATTAAAAAAGGTGATCAGGAGGTGAGACTATATGAGGGAAATCAGAAGGATTTTAAAAGAAGAAACTGCAATACCGGAAAATATTGATAAAGCCATGGAAGATGTTCTGAGTGGAATTTTAAATTCCCCAGACGAGAAAACAACGGGGGCTTTAAATAAAAAAACAGATGGAGAAAGAACGAAAAATTCAGGAAATAAGAAAAAAATAATTCGGATTCTTCTTCCGGTAGCTGCTATATTAGGAGTTAGTACTGGTGTACTTGCAACAAATATCGGACGACTGTATAAAGAACTTGAACAACAGGGTGTCGCTGAACAGGAGGCAGCTCAAATGGTTGTCACAGAACCTGAGTCAACTGCAGAAAATGTGGAAAATATTACTTCTTATCCAATAACTCCCGAGGTGGTCGATTGGAATCAGTCCATGCTGACTGTTAAAGAAGCGTATTTTGATGGCGGCGGTTTAAGTTTTGTGGGAGAACCTTCCAATGAGGCAAAGAATTATATGATCACTTGCCGTGATCATGCAACGGTGAATGGAAAAGATGCACTGGCTTCTTTAAATAAAATAGAAGGAGAAGATCTTTATTATGGGCATATTACTTTGTATGATGACGCTTTGATTGAGAAAATATTAAATGAAGATTCTGAAGTAGAACTTTCCATGACTATTCAGGCATATCCTGTTTATGACGGTAAAATTTATTATACCTGGAAAGACACTGAAGCTTACGAAAAGATTTTTAAAACTGGTTCTTTTACAGATTCAGAAGGAAGGGTTTCTTATGCACTTCCTGCGGAGGACGTTTACAGAGGATATACGCCTCAGACTCTTACGTTAACCCTTCCATTAAAGGATGAAGTAAGGGACATCATTGAAAAATATAGAAAAGAAGGGAAATTGCAGGCTGCTGACACCGGAGTAGAACCATCTTCGGGTGAGAGTACGCAGAACACAACAGATTTGGAAAGTTCGTCAAATACTACGAGTGTAAATGAAAAATATGATCCGGAGAAAACAATGTTGCAGGTAAAGGAAAACCATGTAACAGCTTCTCTGCCAGGGAAATCAGGAACCCTTACAATAGAAGCTGATATTACCGGAAATACTGATGACGTTTCAAAGGGAGTTCTGAAAAAATGCAATATATCAGAGAAAGACATCTGCTCCTGGTTTGGTGGGAAAGATGGATGGGAAAAATCTGTAACAGATGAAACGGTCTGGGAAAATAAAGAAAAAGGACTGCAGTTATTTATTTCGGATGGGATGATAGAGTGTGATGGATTAAGTGAAAAAGATCTGGGATTTTTAGGCGAGAATACGGAAGATGAGAAATTAAATATTATAAATCAACTGTTTTCCAAAGCTGATTTATCTGGAACTTCTGTAAGAAAACCAATTAGCGACATGACGGAAGGATATGATTATTACGACATAGAAGTTCTGTTGAATGGAATACCGGCAGGTGGACTTTCTCAGTATCATTATCAGGGAAGCACAGGATTTGGTCTCAATCCTGAAGACTGCTATTTCAAAATACCAATCCCGCTTCAGGTGAAAGAGAAAGAAACAGTTACTATGCTTCCCATGGAAGAAATTATGAAATCGGTGGAACAATATGTAAAAGAAGGAAAAATCGGATTTTTTACGGAAGAGGACACGACGGAGAAAACAGAACCAATCACGATTCCAGTTACGAAAATCCGCCTGAAATATTATATTGATGAAACTGCAGATGGAATTGTTTACAGACCTGTATGGAGTTTTTGCTGTCCCTACCAATGGAAGGATTCACCAGAAGAACAGGAATTGTTTTATATAGACGGAGAAACCGGGGCTTTGATCCGGGACGCATTTGGATGGTAGACATGAAAAACAAATTTTATGGGGAACATGACCATGGATGATGCTATAGCTTCTAAGGCAAAGCTTTCGTCATAGGCCTTGCATCTGCTTGAAGATAGTTAAGAATAGTTAAGGTACAGTTAAATGAACAGGTAAGAATTAAATGTTATTGTATAAGTACATTCTAAGAGATAACTCTTAGAAAATAATACATGAGGAGAAAAGTAAAGGAGCATTTATGAAAATAAAATGTACGTTCCATATTGCAATAGCATTCATTCTTATTCAGCTTACGGATGAATTTAGTATAGCATTTGCATATGGGATATGTGAGAAGAATCCATATGTGAGAATTCTATATGTGACATTTGCGATTTTGAGCCTGCTGACTATGATATATTTATATACGAAGTATATTATAAGAATTCAAATGCAGGATTTGTTTTTAGGAATGCCGCTTCCGAAAAAAAAGTGGTGTATAACAGCGGTATTAATGCCGGTATTAATATGCCTTTTTTATATATTTTTTACAAAGGGAACATTTGAAAAAGGAAACCTTACATATAAAGAAATCATAGATGTAGTTACAATTTCTATTTTATCATCAGGTATTAAAGCGGCAGTAACAGAAGAAATTGTCTTTCGTGGTATGATTTTAAGATTGTCTCAGAATACTTTTGGAAAGATATGTGCAGTGTTTGTTTCAAGTTTTTTATTCGCTGTTTATCATTTTGATGGGATTGATACTTCTGATATAAAAAAAGTAATTATGATGATTATTTCTGTTGAAATTGCAGGAATTGCATTGGCACTTGTTACAGAGCAGACAGGTTCTATATGGTCTTCGGTTATGATTCATTGTCTGTATAATATTCTATCAGGAGAAAGCCAGATTTTTCATATTGATGTGGCACAGAACTTTCCTGCAATATGGATGTATACTGTAAACAGTAAAAATATGTTGCTTACAGGAATTAATGGTTCGGTAGGGTTTACAGCTTCAATTCCAACAATGGCAGGATTTACCGGGATCATATTAATGGTGATTTATGATGAAAAAAAGAAAAAAACATATGGGAAAAAGTTGTAGTAAAATTATTCTTCTGATTTTAATTCTGGCAGCATGGATAGTTGTGACAGTAAGAGCGAAAAAAACTGAAGAGGGTATTATATTGACAGACGCTTACAAAAAACAGATAATGGAAAGTGCAGAGTGGAAGAAGATATTTTTACATACAGAAAATTATCCGGATATTCTTTTAGAGGATTTAAAAAGAAATCCGGAAATGCTGGAATTTGTCGAAGGATACAATGATGTACATAAGAAGTCTTCTGAAGGACTTACATTTGAGGAACAGAAGAAAAAAGTTCCTTTATTTATTCAATGGGATAAAAGATGGGGATATGAACCTTATGGAACAAGTGATATAGGAATTTCCGGATGTGGTCCGACGTGCATGGCAATGGTAATATACAGTTTAACCAGAAATACAGAGGCAACACCACCTGTGCTTGCGCAAAAATCCATGAACGAGGGATATTATGTAGAGGGTATTGGAACATCCTGGAAATTCATGAGAGAAGCTGCTTTGGATTACGGTGTAATTGCTTCGCAATTTGATATGCTGGGAGAACAGGAAATGGCCGACAGACTTAAAGATGGAAATCTGATAATCTGTGCTATGGGTCCCGGAGATTTTACAAATTCAGGGCATTTTATTGTTATTTATGATTATTCCAGAAAGAAATTTTCTGTAAACGATCCATTCAGCTATACAAACAGTTCAAAAAAATGGGAATATACGACCCTGATTTCTCAATGTCAGCAAATATGGGTATATGCAGTTTAGAAGACGAAAGGATGAAAATGGATAATCATATTTTGGTTGTAGAAGATGATGCAGCAATTAGAGAAGGAGTGAGGATACTTCTTGAAGGTGAGGGATATATTGTTCAGGAAGCAGAGGATGGATATCAGTGTTTGAAAAAAGTATCAGATGATATTGACCTTGTTATTCTTGATATTATGATGCCGGGAATATCCGGGATAAAAACTTGTGAAGAAATTCGAAAAATCTCACATGTTCCAGTGTTGTTTCTGACAGCCAAAAGTCAGGAATCTGATAAATTACTCGGACTTATGGCAGGAGGTGATGACTATCTCGTGAAACCATTTTCGTATGCGGAACTTCTTGCCCGGGTTAAAGCGTTACTACGAAGATATCATGTATATAGTCAGACATTACAAGGTGAGAAGACAAAAGAACATTGGATTGAATATGGAAAAGTAAAAGTGAATACTCAATGTAATGAGGTATTCCGCAATGAAAAGGAAATCAGTCTCAGAGAAATGGAATACAGAATCTTATTGCTTATGATGGAAAACCCGAAAAAGGTATTCTCGGTAAAAAATCTTTATGAGAGTTTGTGGGAGGAGCCGTTCTTATATTCATCTGGAAATACTGTTATGGTACATATCCGAAGATTACGAATGAAAATCGAAGATGATCCACAAAAGCCAAAGATGATTCAAACCGTATGGGGAAAGGGATATCGCCTTGGATAAAATTTGCGGAAATAGTTTGACAGGCAAGATAATTTGCTATCTTATGCAGGGGTTATTAGCAGGTTTATTAGTGTTAAGCGTGACATATTTCGGGGGAAAGGGGTTACTGCAACGCTTTTTCTTTCGTACAGGATATGTTTATGCTGAAGAGATAGAACGTGCAGAAGAACTTCAGGAATATGTCACACAAAATAAGTTGAGTGCATCTGATTATAAAATGTTGAAAAAATGGGGTACAGAACGAAATATTGATGACTTCACGATTTCAAGGGGAAAATGGCTGTTGTTTGATATTTCCTACAACGGTAAAATTATGTATGGCAGCAGAGAAATACCAAATCTGACATGGAGAATGTACCACAGAATTTCATTTAAGGATGGAACGGCAGATGTATATATATATGAAGGAACAGCGGATAAATATTTTAACATATTGATGGTCTTTTCTGTTGTACTTGGAGTCGCGGCGTGTATTGGAATTGTTGTATCCGGAATGTATGAGAATGTAAAATATATACAATGCCTTATGAAAGAGGTAAATATAATCAGCAGAGGAAATTTGCAGGGGAATGTAACTGTTCAGGGAACAGATGAAATTGCACAGTTAGCCAGTGGACTGGAACATATGAGACAAACATTGGTGAAAAAAGAGCAGATAGAGTATGACCTGAAGAGTGCACAGGAGAAGCTGGTGTTAGGAATGTCACATGATCTGCGTACTCCTCTGACTGGTTTGATGGCATATCTTGAGATTCTAAAAAAGCAGCAAAAGGAAGGTGCGGTTACTCAGGAATATATAAATAAAGCCTTTGATCGTATACTTCAGATCAGAGATTTGTCGGAGCAGATGTTTGAATATTTTTTTGTAAATTCACGACACCATATAGAACTGGAACCTGCAGAAGATATTATGTGTGCTTTTGGAGATTATCTTTCTGAACTGTGTGCTTTACTGGAATATGAAGGATTTAAAGTAAATACAGATCGGTTGGAGTGGAGACAGATATCTGTATGTATAAATACAGATTTTATTGGCAGAATTATGAATAATATTATTTCTAATATTGAAAAATATGGAAAACATGAAAATGAGGTATGTATACAGCTTTGTTATGGGAATGAAGAAGTAGGAATCAGTATTCAAAATAGTATTACCAGGTTTGATTCTGAGCATCAAAAAACAGGGATTGGGTTGCAGAATATTTCTATTATGATGGAGCAGATGGATGGGCGAATGGAAGTTAACGCAGACGATTTAACTTATTGTATAGTTTTGTATTTTCCAGAGAAAAAAGAGTATCATAAAATTTCAAAAGTATAGAGAAATCTGTTGGCATAGATGCCTGTTCAGGCAGACAATCATAAACGAGGTATCCGCAGAGTAGAAAATTATTTACACGCCATAGGCATTGGAAAAAACCTATGGCGCTTTTTATGTCCATTTCTGAAGGAGTACCGGAAATAAAACTGGCAAAAGTAAAAATGAAGATGGAGTTTCAGAGGGAAAGTGAAGGAGTACTACTCTGAGTGAAATCTACATAACATGATCCACTTGAAAAATCACCTGTTCTTTTTAAAATTTTGTGCATGTTTTGTATTATATCTTTTATGTAAATTCAGTATAAACAGAGTTATTATAATGACGTAAAATCCAAAAAAATCAGAGAAAATTGTTGAGGTACATAGCATGAAATCTAAGTACATGGCAGTAATACCGTTTTTGTTTGCTTTTGGGATATTACTGATATCAGGATGTTCAGTTACAACACAGAAAAGTACATCTTCACAGGAAAATATGCCAGAGATAATCATTGGAAGTGACGATTTTCCACCTTTTAATTATTCCGATGAAAATGGGGAACCGGCAGGGATTGATGTTGACATTGCAAATGAAGCTCTGGGGCGCCTTGGTTATAAGCCGGTATTTACAAAGATTGTATGGGATGATAAAGATAAAGACCTGGAAAATAAGGAGATAGACTGTTTATGGGGGTGCTTTTCCATGGATGGCCGGGAGAATGATTATAAGTGGGCAGGTCCATATATGGTGAGCCGGCAGGTCGTTGCAGTCAATGAAAACAGTAATATAAAGAAGCTTAGTGATCTGTCGGGAAAAGTAATCGCAGTACAGGCTTCCACAAAGCCTGAGGATATCTTTCTTAACAGGATGAATCCTGCTATTCCATTGGTAAAAGATGTGTATAGCTTAGAAAACCGAAAACTGCTTTTTACCTCTCTTGGAAAAGGTTATGTTGATGCCATAGCAGCTCATGAAACCTCCGTACAATAGTATATAAAAGATTACGGGGCAAAGATAAGAATCCTGGACGAAGCTATCCTGACTACAGGAATTGGAGTAGCTTTTCCTGAAAACACGGATAGTGAACTTCCGGAAAAACTCACAGAAATCTTTAAAGAAATGAGAAAAGATGGAAGTGAAGAGAAAATTCTAAAAAAATATCTTCCCGAAACCAGTGGATATCTGGAGGTGGACAAAATTGAAAATAACTAAACTGTCCAGACGGCAGACTCAAATCATCATTATTACTACAGGACTGCTTCTGTTTCTGATAACTATAGTTTATTCTGTAAAAACCGATATAAAAGCAGTTGCCAGGCAAATGGACGAGACTCTGAAATATGTGAAAGAACAATGTTATATTTATAACAGATATAATGAAGCATCCCAAACAAAAGGTTTAATACGTGCAATTGAAAATGCTCAGCAGGTTAATCGTAATCTGACGTATACAAAGGATGAAGTTACGAAGGATAAGCTGAAAACATATGCAGAGGAGCAGAAACTTACCGGAATTATTATACTTGATGTAAACGGAAAGGTAAAATGTGAATACAGTACAGACAATCTTAATTCCCGGGCTTTACAGAATGAGATTCAAAAGAAAACAGTACTTGATGTAGTTGCTTATCCCCGAAAAACATATGCTGCAAGTATCGTTCTTGAGGATGGATCACAGGTGGATCTGGCTGCATATGGACGTTCTGACGAAAAAGGCATAATTATTACTTTTTATCATACAACGGCTGAGTATGCCAGAAACTATAATCTTACGATCCAGAGCCTTTTTAGTGGCTATGATACATATTCCAGCGGAATGATTGTTGTAACAGATGGAAAAAATGTGGTTGCTTCAAACGACGAAAATCTGATTGGACTGAGCTCTGAAGGTATTAATATTATCCAACAGGTAAAACAGAAACCAGCTAACAAACTGGTCCGTGTTTCAGACAGAAAATGTAGATATATTGGCAGAATGACTAAGGGGCGTGATTATTATGTTTATATGTTTATAGATGAGCAAATGGCGTTTGCTTCTGTTTTTAAAAACCTGTTGGTCGTGTTACTGTTGTATATCTTTGTGGTTGCTTCCGTATTTGCCTTCCGCAGGAGATCAAATGCGCAATTGTTGAAGATTCAGATGATGCAGGAAGAAGCCTATAAGCAGAAACTTTTGCAAGAAGCTCAGAGGGCTGACATGGCAAATAATGCAAAAACAGAATTTCTGCAGCGAATGAGTCATGATATCCGAACTCCTATTAACGGAATCCGTGGCATGATCGAGGTAGCTGATTATTATAAAGATGATTAAAAAAAGCAAGATGAGTGCCGCAGGAAAATATGGGATGAGACTATTTCCGGATCTGGTCCGTGTGGCTGCCGGCATCCATTTCGGAAGTGGACCATTTCCTGCACCAGTGCATGCATTTTTTTATTCCAGGTACGGTCTGGTTCGTTCTCTATGCTGGCTTTCAGATACCGCAGTACATGGGCAAGGCATTCCTGATGATCTGCTCCATAATTATAAAAGGTAATATCATGGTCATGGACAAGGATCCCCTGATAGTCTTCTGTAACCGTACCCTTTACTCCTTCGTGTCCCTTTTTCTCGCGGGCAAAGTACAGGGCTTTTCCGTCCGGTGTTGCACAGACATATACCTGGCAGCTCTTTCCGTTTTCCCTGGCATTTGTACAATCTGTATGCATAACAGGGGAAAGCAGCATATCTGCATAGGCAGACCTGCGTTCAGGCTCAGTTTTTAAAGCAAACTCCCGGTTTAGTCTGCTTATCATGCCTTTGGAAATATTCAGTTTTCCACCCGTCAGGTCGGACAGAAATGCCCTGCTCTTATCAATAGATGTACAGCAGTCATTGTTCAGAAGGAACAGAAATGCCCGTATGCTGCCATCATAATTCACATCATCGATAACTCCGTCTGGAAATGCTGCATGTGCACGTTCTCCCGTATGACTGTTATAATAAACATCTGCATGATATTCCGTTACATTCAGGACCATACGGATACTTACCATCTGCTTTACGATGGTCCTGGCAGTCTTTTTAAAAGCACAGTCTTCGAGCGCTTCTTTAGGTGGAGGAAGAAGAATAACTGGCTGTGTAGGCTCCTGTCTTTTCCGGCAGTGCCCTTTGTGGCCGGGCTGCCCGCCTGGTCTTCTGCCTGTTTTTTCCCTGTTGTTTGTAATCTTTTTGCGTCGTACTGCTTTTGAAGAAGGAATAGAAGAGTTTTCATAATCGCGGTTGATCTGTGCCCGTAGTTTCAGATTCTTTCCCTGTTCTTCTTCCAGTCTGGATGCCGCTTCATAAAACTGATGTCTGAAAACGGCTGCTTTATCCAGTGCATCATCTCTTTGCTTTTCTGCATTCAGTGCACGGATCTCCATTTTTCGGAGTTCCTGCGCGGACCTTTTTTGTGCCTTTTCAAACTCCCGGAGCATATCCTCCAGTACCTGAAACCAGTAATTGCGCACACGGATCGTTTCTTTGTGCGCATCTGCAAGTTCTTTTTTCAGCTTCTCAATCTTATGTTCATAAACGTTGTACTCTTTCTGATGAAGTTCTTCTAACTGGATATATCTTTCACCAGATTCCAGTTCTTTGTTTCTGCGTTGTGCAGCTTTCAGCCGACACATGAGAGTGATATGATCATAAGTATCAGGCATACGTTTTCCTCCGGTACAGTCCTGCTAAACACTGCTGACGATATCTGTGATCTTTGAGATATGATCCTCGAGATATTCGATCAGCTCTTTCTGTTTCTGGATGAATTCCTCCTGGATCTCGATCTGCCTGAGATAGCCGTCAAGAAGTTCATCACGTTTTTTTAGTTCCTGTATAAAATCAATCTCCATAAAAACAACCTCTCTTTCTTGAAAAAAGTATAGCAGAAATGCAGGAAAAAAGCGAATTTCCGGAAATGACCCATTGGGCAATCTGACTGTGGATAAATCTCCATTATAAGATTGGAAATGAGTAGATATAAGGCCTCTGTCTGAAAGAATGGATAGGATTCGGTGTATAACTTTTGTGAAAAAGAACAGCAGAAAAAACTATAAACACAGTTTTTTCTGCTGAAGATAATTATCCACAAAATAGAAAAAATAATTTCGTCACTTTTTACAATGACTTATACATACCTTTGAACAGTAACCACTTCTGTCCAAGTTAGTCAGAAGTTGAACAGCCACTTTCTAAACGACGGGTTGTTCTGAACTTCTCTAAACAACTCCAAGTCGCTCTGCATACTATTCATGATTGCTTCGTGAGCAGGGTATTTCATGGGGGCTACCTAAAAATTAAGCACTTACTTTTCTTGCGATATTTCTCCCTCCATTTCTCTTTTTATTCTCGATAACACTATCATCTATGATTATTTTAAAATAAAAATCTGTCAGTCATCACAGATTTTTACTTCAATATGTTTTCCAAGGGATTCGCATATTTCTCCAGTACAACCAGCATTGGTACCCTACTGCCGCTCTCAAACCGTGCCATATTCGATGGTTTTATCCCTGTAATATCCGCTATTTCCTGCTGCGTCATTTTCTGGCGGTGTCGCTTCTTCACTAACTGCCGGATTGTTTCCGAAGATCTGCTCAACACCTTTTCTTGGATCTTCTCTGTATATACTTCCAGTCTCTTTTCCCTAGATTCCTTTTCTGTCAGGTATTCTTTCATGTTCTCCTGCATTTGCTTATCCCCTATCCCATCTCTGACATCTCTTTTTCGTGGCTTTATCACTTGTGATAAGTTTTTGCAAGATATTTTATATTTCTTTTACAGATTTTTTAGCTCTGTGTTATCTTTCTTATCGGTATTTCATGGGGTCTGACCTCAATGTTGGGTAGAAATCCTTAGCTGCTTCATAGTCAGATACGATGTATTGCAATATGATGTATTTTTGATAAATTCATTTTATGTCACACTCCATTTCTTTTATTTCCGTTATAAACTATATAGCGAACTTCAAAAAAACCGTGTGAACTTCTAGAGTTCAGTTTGTCCACACGGCCGATCTCATTTCAGTTTTTCGAGGATCTCGTCCGCACTCATACCGTTTGCCAGCAGCTTCTTAAGCACTGCTTCGGCTTCAGCCTTCTTTGCTTCTTCAGCAGCTTTAGCATCTGCCTTTGCCTTCTTCGCTTCCAGGGATACCACTTCTTTTTCAGCCTTCTTCAGAGCAGTCTTCTTCTCTTTCAGTGTGTTCTTCTGCTCTTCAATCGCTTTCTGGATGGATGCGATCTCAGTATTCAGAGATGCAACAGTCTCCTGTTTCTCTGCAATCTGGGATGCGTAGTCGGTATGGGTAGTTTTGGGACGGTTTTTGCTGCCTTTCGTTCTGGGCATAGGTGATAACCTCTTTCCTTTTTAATGGTTTAAGTATAACACTGTGTTGGGGTGCGGGTAACCACAGAAATCTGTAATCATCTGTTCACTTCGATAAAACGACTAAATAATCAAAGAGTTTATCTAGGCGTCGAATCTCTTCATAATATATTGTTTCCTGATCATTGAAGCTTGGGACCCCTAATGTATTCAAAATATGTTGCTTGGTATCCTCCCTATCACTTTCTGCAAGTAGATGATCAAAATAGATACGATAATCATGCAAGATATATAGTGGCGACATTGTAAGAGCTACATCTATATTAGGAATATTTTGACTCAGTTTGACAAGAATCGCTTGAATCATTTTTATAGATTTCCAATTCCGGTATTGTCTATCTCGCTCTTGTTCTGAGTAGAGAATTTCATACAAATCTCGCATTTTATCAATGTTAAAACCTTCTATTAGGATTTTATCATAAGCATTTATTACTTCCGAAACTGTTTGCTCTGTGAACACAACCGGTCGTCTAATATGCTGCTCATGGATTTTGCACTCTTCCGTCAAATGTGAAATATCCAAACCATATTTTTTCTCAATGTTAGCTATAAACGCTTTTTTATTGTTTAATATTCGCCTTTCAATAATAGGGTTACTAAATATACATTTCATCTGAGCTTGATAGAACTCAGAATCAACCAACAAATGATCCGATTCAACATTAAATGCTCTAATTATAGCCTGTGTCTGTTCGTCTATTGTGTCTATATCTCCAAGCCACATTACCCATTTTCCATTGCTATTAAATCCAAACGGAACCTGCCATTCAGCCTCCCCTTGACTATTTACTTTTTCAAGATAGCCATAACTCTCAGAAAAAATATCTACTACGTAGGTTGGAATTGCAAGAAAATATGCTAGGGCTTCCTTCTTAAAATAAACCGGTGTCAAGAACCCTTTTCGTGAATGTTCCTCGTCATAACATAGTCCAGGTATGTTGTAATAATCTCTATAATCGTATATAAAATCCAGCGACTTACAGTAATCAAATTTTTCCTGATATCCTGGTTTTCTTGAGAACTTCCCAATATTCTGATGATTACTTCGCAACATCCTATATGCGCCATCAATCATACTTTTTGAATGTTCCGGCAAATATGTTTTCCCACAACCAGAACACTTTAAAACCAGTAGCTGTTGAAAGTACATTTTTTTATCCTCAATAACACATTCAACATCTGATTCACCAAGTTCACAGTTGGCTCCACAGCTACTGCACTCATCAAAATGATATGTTCTATATTCTTCTATAAACTCAGGATAAGTAGCAAACTCCCATTGCATAGCTTGTATCCTTTCAAATGCGTTTAATTTCCTTCACATCTTCGCCAATCATAATAGATCGTTGCCTGCTGCTCACCACGGAGAGGTGTGTGACTTATCAGAGCAGCGTAGGGAGCTACCGCTCCCAGTATATCACAATTTCATCCAATTTTACAGACACTTTCTTACCTTCATCACCGCACAGTACATCAATCCGCCGATCATTCCGCCGACTGTGTTATAGAAGATGTCTGATAGCTGGAACGTTCCCAACCGGAGCAATAACTGCAACATCTCTATGCTTATCGAAAAGATAAATGCTATCTTACCGCTTTGCCACAGTATCTTCTTCCAGCCGTTTCCAATCTTCTCTCCGAATGTCCACATCACTACAGCTGAAAACGGCGCCATCATAATTACGTTCTCGATGCACTCGGTGGTCAGCTTCTGTTCGCCATTCACAGTCTCCCAGATTCCCCAACCGCCCATGACACCAGATAAAGGATTCATCCACAGCTGACGGTTCAGCAATGTGCGGAACAGAATAAGTGAGGTCACAAAAGCTAAGAAAAACAGCCTCCGGAAGAACACGCTCTCTTTGAACTTCTGATACCAGGTCACTATGGCGTTCTTCCATCCTTTGCCCGCATGTATTGGCTCATACGCATAAAGATAGAAAAACATGGCGAAGAAGGAAAGCAAGAGTGAAAATCCAAATGGCTCATAGAGAGCAGTCAGAATGTTTGTGAGGATCTTTCCGAGTAAATCAATCGTTTCTTTCATCGTCGTTTACAGATTACTGAACAGGTCGGCCTTATACACGCCGTTCTCCAACATCTTCTTGAAACTGTCCTTTACTGCTGCAACGTCCTCATGGTAGGTCATTCCGTACCAGGTGTCATTGGTCTTCAGAACTTTCACAGACATCTTTCCCTGCTCCAGTAGTTCACCGATGAAGATAGGGATCAGATACTCTGCTTTCAACGGATTGCCCGGAACTTCTTTCTCAAAGAACTCTTTGAAGCCTTCCTCCAGTACATCCAGGAACTCCGGAGTCAATC
>OFMF01001828.1_pt1 | contig 15020 bp, 9 predicted proteins | sample 1541771 | NCBI WGS metagenome assembly OFMF01 (sample SAMN04209235, study PRJEB22552) | human gut metagenome | biome: gut; material: feces | host: Homo sapiens | place: USA: Oklahoma
ATTTTATATTCAAATGGTTATGGAAGAAGATTATTCCATCCGAAAACGATCCTTTGCCCTGGTACAAGTATTCTTTCGCCGCGCGCCTGGGGAAAAGACGTGCAAAAAGGTTGTGTAAAGCAGTCTCGCAAACGTTTGCTTTCCCTGTTAGAATTGCGCCGAATTTTATTTTTCTACCGCAAGTAACGCGTGGGGACCCAAGCAGTGACCGATAAAACCTCTCTTAGCTACAAAGATGCCGGTGTTGATATTGACGCGGGTAATGCTCTGGTTGGAAGAATCAAAGGCGTAGTGAAGAAAACGCGTCGTCCGGAAGTGATGGGCGGTCTGGGCGGCTTCGGTGCGCTGTGTGCATTGCCGCAAAAATATCGTGAACCTGTGCTGGTTTCCGGCACTGACGGCGTAGGTACCAAGCTGCGTCTGGCGATGGACTTAAAACGTCACGACACCATTGGTATTGATCTGGTCGCCATGTGCGTTAATGACCTGGTGGTGCAAGGTGCGGAACCGCTGTTTTTCCTCGACTATTACGCAACCGGAAAACTGGATGTTGATACCGCTTCAGCGGTGATCAGCGGCATTGCGGAAGGTTGTCTGCAATCGGGCTGTTCACTGGTGGGTGGCGAAACGGCGGAAATGCCGGGGATGTATCACGGTGAAGATTACGATGTCGCTGGTTTCTGCGTTGGCGTGGTAGAAAAATCAGAAATCATTGACGGCTCTAAAGTCAGCGACGGCGATGTGCTGATTGCACTCGGCTCCAGCGGCCCGCACTCGAATGGCTATTCGCTGGTGCGCAAAATTCTTGAAGTCAGCGGTTGTGATCCGCAAACCACCGAACTTGATGGTAAGCCATTAGCCGATCATCTGCTGGCACCGACCCGCATTTACGTGAAGTCAGTGCTGAAGTTGATTGAAAAGGTCGATGTGCATGCCATTGCGCACCTGACCGGCGGCGGTTTCTGGGAAAACATTCCGCGCGTATTGCCAGATAATACCCAGGCAGTGATTGATGAATCTTCCTGGCAGTGGCCGGAAGTGTTTAACTGGCTGCAAACGGCAGGTAACGTTGAGCGCCATGAAATGTATCGCACCTTCAACTGCGGCGTCGGTATGATTATTGCCCTGCCTGCTCCGGAAGTGGACAAAGCCCTCGCCCTGCTCAATGCCAACGGTGAAAACGCGTGGAAAATCGGTATCATCAAAGCCTCTGATTCCGAACAACGCGTGGTTATCGAATAATGAATATTGTGGTGCTTATTTCCGGCAACGGAAGTAATTTGCAGGCAATTATTGACGCCTGCAAAACCAACAAAATTAAAGGCACCGTACGGGCAGTTTTCAGCAATAAGGCCGACGCGTTCGGCCTTGAACGCGCCCGCCAGGCGGGTATTGCAACGCATACGCTCATCACCAGCGCGTTTGACAGTCGTGAAGCCTATGACCGGGAGTTGATTCATGAAATCGACATGTACGCACCCGATGTGGTCGTGCTGGCTGGTTTTATGCGCATTCTCAGCCCGGCGTTTGTCTCCCACTATGCCGGGCGTTTGCTGAACATTCACCCTTCTCTGCTGCCGAAATATCCCGGATTACACACCCATCGTCAGGCGCTGGAAAATGGCGATGAGGAGCACGGTACATCGGTGCATTTCGTCACCGATGAACTGGACGGTGGCCCGGTTATTTTACAGGCGAAAGTCCCGGTATTTGCTGGTGATACGGAAGATGACATCACCGCCCGCGTGCAAACCCAGGAACACGCTATTTATCCACTGGTGATTAGCTGGTTTGCCGATGGTCGTCTGAAAATGCACGAAAACGCCGCGTGGCTGGATGGTCAACGTCTGCCGCCGCAGGGCTACGCTGCCGACGAGTAATGCCCCCGTAGTTAAAGCGCCAGCTCTGCCGCTGGCGTTTTTCAATTCACCTGTAAATCGCAAGCTCCAGCAGTTTTTTTCCCCCTTTTCTGGCATAGTTGGACATCTGCCAATATTGCTCGCCATAATATCCAGGCAGTGTCCCGTGAATAAAACGGAGTAAAAGTGGTAATGGGTCAGGAAAAGCTATACATCGAAAAAGAGCTCAGTTGGTTATCGTTCAATGAACGCGTGCTTCAGGAAGCGGCGGACAAATCTAACCCGCTGATTGAAAGGATGCGTTTCCTGGGGATCTATTCCAATAACCTTGATGAGTTCTATAAAGTCCGCTTCGCTGAACTGAAGCGACGCATCATTATTAGCGAAGAACAAGGCTCTAACTCTCATTCCCGCCATTTACTGGGCAAAATTCAGTCCCGTGTGCTGAAAGCCGATCAGGAATTCGACGGCCTCTACAACGAGCTACTGCTGGAAATGGCGCGCAACCAGATCTTCCTGATTAATGAACGCCAGCTCTCCGTCAATCAACAAAACTGGCTGCGTCATTATTTTAAGCAGTATCTGCGTCAGCACATTACGCCGATTTTAATCAATCCTGACACTGACTTAGTGCAGTTCCTGAAAGATGATTACACCTATCTGGCGGTGGAAATTATCCGTGGCGATACCATCCGTTACGCGCTGCTGGAGATCCCATCAGATAAAGTGCCGCGCTTTGTGAATTTACCGCCAGAAGCGCCGCGTCGACGCAAGCCGATGATTCTTCTGGATAACATTCTGCGTTACTGCCTTGATGATATTTTCAAAGGCTTCTTTGATTATGACGCACTGAATGCCTATTCAATGAAGATGACCCGCGATGCCGAATACGATTTAGTGCATGAGATGGAAGCCAGTCTGATGGAGTTGATGTCTTCCAGTCTCAAGCAGCGTTTAACTGCTGAGCCGGTGCGTTTTGTTTATCAGCGCGATATGCCCAATGCTCTGGTTGAAGTGTTACGCGAAAAACTGACTATTTCCCGCTACGACTCCATCGTCCCCGGCGGTCGTTATCATAATTTTAAAGACTTTATTAATTTCCCCAATGTCGGCAAAGCCAATCTGGTGAACAAACCACTGCCGCGTTTACGCCATATTTGGTTTGATAAAGCCCAGTTCCGCAATGGTTTTGATGCCATTCGCGAACGCGATGTGTTGCTCTATTATCCTTATCACACCTTTGAGCATGTACTGGAACTGCTGCGTCAGGCTTCGTTCGACCCGAGCGTACTGGCGATTAAAATTAACATTTACCGCGTGGCGAAAGATTCACGCATCATCGACTCGATGATCCACGCCGCACACAACGGTAAGAAAGTCACCGTGGTGGTTGAGTTACAGGCGCGTTTCGACGAAGAAGCCAACATTCACTGGGCGAAGCGCCTGACCGAAGCAGGCGTGCACGTTATCTTCTCTGCGCCGGGGCTGAAAATTCACGCCAAACTGTTCCTGATTTCACGTAAAGAAAACGGTGAAGTGGTGCGTTACGCACACATCGGGACCGGGAACTTTAACGAAAAAACCGCGCGTCTTTATACTGACTATTCGTTGCTGACCGCCGATGCGCGCATCACTAACGAAGTACGGCGGGTGTTCAACTTTATTGAAAACCCATACCGTCCGGTGACATTTGATTATTTAATGGTGTCGCCGCAAAACTCTCGCCGTCTGTTGTATGAATTGGTGGACCGCGAGATCGCCAACGCGCAGCAAGGGCTGCCCAGTGGTATCACCCTGAAGCTAAATAACCTTGTCGATAAAGGCCTGGTTGATCGTCTGTATGCGGCCTCCAGCTCCGGCGTACCGGTTAATCTGCTGGTGCGCGGAATGTGTTCTCTGATCCCCAATCTGGAAGGCATTAGCGACAACATTCGTGCCATCAGTATTGTTGACCGTTACCTTGAACATGACCGGGTTTATATTTTTGAAAATGGCGGCGATAAAAAGGTCTACCTTTCTTCCGCCGACTGGATGACGCGCAATCTGGATAACCGCGTCGAGGCGTATGCGCCGGTTTACGACGAAGCGGTCCGCCGGGAGCTGCGCCGGGGCGGCCAGGTGTACTATCTGCATAATAAGGTGGAATCCATCGAGCGGGTGGCCGCCCGGCTCCAGGCCCAGATTCCCGAGGCCAAGGTAGGCTTCGGCCACGGCAAAATGCCGGAGGGAGAGCTTTCCGAGGTTTGGCGCAGGGTCATGGAGCAGGAGATCAACGTGCTGGTGTGCACCACCATCATCGAAACAGGAGTGGATGTTCCCAACGTGAACACCATCATCATCGAGGACGCGGATCACATGGGCCTTTCCCAGCTTCACCAGATCCGGGGCCGGGTGGGCCGCAGCAGCCGGCGGGCCTACGCTTATCTGACCTTTACCCGGAATAAGGTCCTTTCCGAGATCAGCCAAAAGCGGCTTGCCGCTATCCGGGAGTTTACCGAATTTGGCTCCGGGTTTAAAATCGCCATGCGGGACCTGGAGCTGCGGGGCGCCGGCAATATCCTGGGCGGCGAACAGCACGGACATATGGAAACCGTGGGCTACGATATGTATCTCCGCCTGCTGGGCGAGGCGGTCAGCGAGGAAAAGGGCGAGGAAGCCTCCTCCTACGAGCTGGAATGTCTGGTGGACGTCCAGGTTCAGGCGCACATTCCGGAGGGCTATATCGAAAGCCTGAGCCAGCGGCTGGAAATTTACCGCAGGATCTCCGACATCCGCAGCCAGGACGACGCTATGGACGTGCTGGATGAGCTGATCGACCGGTTTGGGGAGCCTCCCGCCTCAGTCAAGGGCCTGATCGACGTGGCCCTGATCCGGAATACGGCGGCCTCCCTGGGCATTTACGAGATTAAGCAGAACGCCGGGGCCCTGCTGCTGTACCAGAGAAAGCTGGATATGGAGTTTGTCAGCAGGCTGATCGGCGCGTTCAAAAAGAGGGTGCTGGTCAACGCCGGGGCAAAGCCTTATATTTCCGTAAAGCTCCAGGCCGGGGACTCCCCCCTGGAGACGCTGCGTCAGGTGTTCCAGGCCTGAGACGCCGTGAGGGCTGACCGGCGGCATAAAATCAGGAAAGCCATTCTCCGGGCCTTTACTGGAATAGCGGGGCCGCCAAACTGAAAGATAAAATTCTGGACAAACCAGGAAAATACGTGTATAATTTAACCTATATGCCAGTATGCTAAGCAATTGCGATATAGGAGGATTCAGATTTATGAAAACCGGATTTTTCAAAAAGGCCGCCGCGGTCTTTATGGCGGGCGCCATGGCGGTCAGCCTGGCGGGCTGCGCCGATGACAGCTGGAGCGCTAAGGACGATACCCAGACTCTGGCGGCGGGGGTTTACATTTATAACCTTTACAGCGCTTACCAGGAGGCCCAGTCCCGGGTGATGATGGAGTCTCTCAGCTCCGGAACCAGCTCCGGCTCCACCGACTTTTATTCCCAGCAGATCGACGGCAAGAATGTTACCCAGTGGATGCAGGATAAGGCGGTGCTGAAAACAAAGGAGACCTTATACCTGGACGCCAAAATAAAGGCTGATGGGATTGAGTGGACCGACGAGGATCAGAAGGAAGCGGAGGAAACGGGAACCGCGGCCTGGGCGCAGCAAAAGAGCGTTTTGGAGGGCTTCGGCATCTCCAAGGACAGCTTTCTAAAGGCTTATAGCTTGTACAACGCGAAATATCTGAAAATATTTGAATCTATTTATGGGGAAAACGGCACCGAGGCTGTGAGCGACCAGGAGCTGGAGAACTTTTTTAAAGACAGCTATTCGGAATACCGGTATTTCTCTAAAAGCCTGACTACCACCGGCGAGGATGGCACCACCGCAAACCTGAGCGACGACGAGATCGCGGAGATCGAGGAACAGTTTAAGGAGTACGCCCAGCAGGTCAGCGATGGGGACAAGACCCCGGATGAGGTAGCTTCCGATTATCAGACAGCGGAGGGCCTGGAAAGCAGCCCGTTAAACGGCAGCGTAACCCTGACGGAAAATATCGTCCTTTCCTCCGACCTGCAAACCGCATTTGACGAAATGAAGGAGGGCGAGGCCAGGGCTATCAAGTCCGGTACCTCCTACTATTTCCTGTATAAAGGAAAAATCGGGGATCATCTGGATGAGTTGTCCACGGAGAGCGGCAGAATGAGCGTTTTAGCCGCCATGAAGCAGGATGAGTTCCAGGAGAGAATGGAAAAGGAAACCTCCGAATACAGCTGCACCATGAACGACGCGGCGGTAAGCAGCTATCAGCCCGGCCGGTTCGACAGCTGACCGCTGACGGGAGCTGGAGCTGCTGAACAGCCGCCGGCTGAAAGGGAAAAGCCTATTGTGATGCGGAAAGCGCTGGAGCCTGCGGGGCCAAGCCTATCCGGCCATTGAGGCTGGACAGAGCGGGCGCCGGGGAAGAATAGTGCCTTTTGCCTGGAAATGCCAAGCCGCGGAGCGGCAGGCGGTCAAGCCGTATGCGCTTCCCTTTTGCGCTTTCGGAAATATCCTGGAATAGTTTATTAGAAGCACCAAAAACGGATCATAAAAAGCACCGTCCGGGAAAGACGCTTTTCCAGACGGTGCTTTTTTGCGTAATCAGGCGGAGCGACGCTGTCTCTGCGGCGGGGGTCTGCTGTCGGGCATGGATAAAAAAGAAAGCCAGAGCCGGACCTTAGCCTTGCAGCTTCTGCCGTTTCTATGGCGGGAGCCGCTGACAGGGAAATTGCCGGAGAGCCTGCGCGGAAAGATGTCAATCGGCGGGAGCGCGGGGCTGGCGGAACGCCCGGCCAGAGCGATTTGGAAGAAGGCTGTCAGCGTTCGCTTTCCCTGGGCTCCTCACCCTCAAAGATCAGATCGTCTAAATCCCCGCTGCCGCCGGACCAGACTGGCTGGAATGTCATTGCAATGCCTCCCTGCATAAAGTGTTTTTCATAATACATTCAGGCTTATCGGATATACCAGAGCCGGAGGGACAATAGCGGCCGGACGGCGGGGCTGGGCGCTCCGGCTTCCGGTCGGGCCGGGCTGTTTCCCTGTGCCGGAGGTTCGCTGTAAGCCTTACAGTACAAGCTTCCCTTTCGCGGCCTTGTTTTCCCCCGGTTGGGTTTTCTATCAGCATATGCGGGGAAAGGCCGGATTTTTCCTGTTTTTTGACAACGGTTAAAATTTTGTTGCTTTGGTTGACTAGGCCGGCGTGGGGGGACTATAATGAAAGAGCACGTTTGAAACAGAACAGAGGAGATACTATGGAGCCGTTTTTAAAGAGAACCTGGGCCCAGGTGGATTTGGACGCCCTGGACCACAATATCAGAGAAATCCGAAGCGCCATTGCCCCCAGCGCAAAGCTGATGTGCGTGATTAAGGCCGACGGCTACGGTCACGGGGCGGTGCCTCTGGCGAAGGAAAGCGAGGCGGCGGGGGCGGACTGGTTCGCGGTATCCAACCTGGAGGAGGCCCAGGAGCTGCGGGAAGCCGGGATTCAAAAGCCCATTTTGATTCTGGGCTTTACCCCGGACAGCGACGCCCGGCTTCTGGCCCAGATGGAGATTTCCCAGGCGGTGCTTTCCGAGAGCCACGCGCGGCAGCTGTCGTCTTACGCCCAGGAGGCCGGAACACGGGTAAGGGTTCATATCGCTGTCGATACGGGAATGACCCGGATTGGATTAAGCGCGCAGAACCAGACCCAGGCGCTGGAGGCCGCGGCTGCGGCCCGGAGGATCGCGGAGCTGCCTGGGCTTTTGCTGGAGGGCCTGTTTACCCATTTCGCTGTGGCGGACGAGGCGGAGGCCGGGGCGGACTATACCAAAAGGCAGTATCAAAGCTTCCGGCTGGTGGCGGACACCCTGAAGGGCTGGGGGATTTCCATCCCGTTTTGCCATTGCAGCAACAGCGCGGGAATTCTGGATTATCCTGAGATGAACTTTAACCTGGTACGGGCTGGAATCATTTTGTACGGCCTGCAACCCTCCTCTAAGGTGCGCCGGCCCCTGGACCTGAGACCTTTGATGGAGCTGAAATCCGTAGTGTCGATGGTAAAGACCGTAGGCTCGGGCGTGGATGTCAGCTATGGAAGAACCTATACCACCCGTGGAGAAACCAAGATCGCCACCGTACCCATCGGTTACGCCGACGGCTACCCAAGGGCCCTTTCCAACCTGGGAGAAATGCTGGTGCGCGGCCAAAGGGCCAGGATCATCGGGCGGGTGTGTATGGATCAGCTGATGCTGGATGTCACTCATATTCCTGACGTGGAGGAGGGGGACGTGGTGACGGTGTTCGGCCGGGACGGCGGTGCCTTTCTTCCGGTGGAGGAGGTTTCCTCTCTGGATCAAACCATCAATTATGAAACGGTTTGCCAAATCACTAAGAGGGTTCCCAGAATCTACCGGGGCGGGAAGCTTGGCGGACTTGAAAAAGCAGGGAGGCCGGCGCGCTGAAGGACACGGCGATGCCCTTTTGTGAAACGGGGTTTAGAAAATTTATGTAATCGAAAAAGCCTCTAGACAAAATGTTCGTTATTTACTATAATAGGTGTGACCAATATGAGAAGCTCATGATAAGGCCGCGGGACTGCGGCGGTCAAAGGCTGATAAAGACCTTGGCAAAATACCAGCTTGAGATTTAAAAATGTAAACTTTTGTAGACGTGTTGGTTTTACGAGGCTTTAAGCAATATTTTGCCAATTTAGGCGAAATATTGCTTTTTTTATTGCCTTTTTTTGGCATCCGCAAAAGTTTAGCCTGCTGGAACGGCTGCGCGGCCATGAAAAGCGGCCGCGCGGCAAAAAGCTTTATAGCCGTGCTATGGACTTGCGGATACGGAACAGAGCGGTTTCTCATTATGTCAAAATAAAAGAAAGAAGGAGTTAAAATTATGAGGCAGTTTTTTAAGAAAGCTTTGGCCGTTGTTTTGACGGGCGTACTGCTGGCCGGCGCAAGCATTAGTGCGGCCGCTGCTCCTCAGGAGCTCAGCGTAACCCCCACCGTCGCCTCAGGTGAAGCCGCTGTGGAGGGAGACGTTATCACTCTGACTGAGGGCAAGGCCGCCACGGTGGCCTTCCAGCCGTCTCAGGAGCTTGATATTATTGAATACCAGTATTCCCTGGCTCAGCCGGCTGATACCAATGAGACTATTGTGGACGTAACCGACTGGGAGACAGCGGACAGCCTGGTTCCCGCCTATTCCTTCAGCGGCCTCAAGGAAGGCACTTATCAGATCACCCTGACCCTGACGGAAAACACCGGCTACACCACCGTATTCCAGAAGGAATACACGGTTAAGGTGCAGGCCGCTCCCGTGCCGGTTACTGTAGCCCCGGCCGTTGTCTCCGGCAAGGCGGATATTTCAGGAGACGTAATCACCCTGACTGAGGGAACCGCCGCCACGATCGCTTTTCAGCCGTCTCCGGCGCTTGACATTTTTGGGTATCAACACTCTTTCCGCCAGCCGGAAAGCACTTTGTCTCTGATCGAGGACGTAACCGATTGGGAGACTGCGGACACCCTGGTTCCTACCTATTTCTTCAGCGGTGAGCTGAAAGAAGGCACCTATCAGATTGCCCTGACCCTGACGGAAAACACCGGCTACACCACCGTATTCGAGAAAGAGTATACCATACAGGTAGTCGCCTCTGAGCCGGAGGAGCCGGAGACCCCGGATGTCGTCATTGACCAGGATAAGGACGTTCCCCAGGTATCCCTTGGCATGGATCAGGCGGAGCTGGCGGAGAGCCTGCTGACGGAAGAGGAAATCAACGCCGGCGCTCAAATCGTGATCTCTGTGGAAAAGGCGGAGCTTAGCGAGCAGCAGAAAGAGCTGTTCCAGAACGCCATGTCCGGCTATCAGGAGGGCGTTTACCTGGACATTTCCCTGTTCAAGGTATTAAACGACCAGAGCGCCGCGATCACGGAAACGAAAAAGCCCATCCGTTTGACCATCAGTATCCCCGAGGAGCTGCGGAAGGACGGCCGCACCTTTGTCATTTACCGTGAGCATAACGGCGTCGTGGAATTGCTGAAGGATTTGGACAACGACCCGGCTACCGTCACCATTGAAAGCGACCAATTTTCTGTTTTCGCTCTCGCCTACAGCGACGGACAGGCCGGAGCCTCCTCTGGTGAGGCCGGCTCCTCCAGCGCTTCTGGTTCTTCCGGCGGCTCCAGCAACGATAAATACGTGCCCACCGGAGACGGCTTCCCAGCCGCCGTTGTCAGCGCCGTTCTTTTGATCAGCGCGGCACTGGTTCTTGTGCTTGTCAAGGGCAAGCGGGGCAAGGCCAGCGAATAAAAGAGCTTAAGGGCTTAACCGGCCCGTCATTCGGGAAAGGGTTCCCGCGAAACGAATTAAAGAAGCGCTGGACGCCATATAGCGTCCGGCGCTTCTTCCTTTTGACACGGCAACCAGAGAAAAAGGACAAGCCGGAGGGCAATACCGCTCTCCGGCTTGTCTGCTAGTTGTATAGTTCAGCGGCAAAGCCTCCGGTTCTGCCGCAAAGCGAAACCGCTTTAAAAGGCCCGTTTTACAAAGCCCACCTTTTTCATGGCTTTGTCCAGGGTGCGCTGGGAAATCCGCAGGGCGATCTCGGCGCTCTTGGTATAGCACTGCTCCAAATAGGCCTTGTCGCCGATGAGCCGGGTGAATTCCTCCTGGATGGGACGGAGATGATCCACTACCGCTTCGCCAACCGCCAGCTTGAAATCACCGTAGCCCTTGCCGTCGAACTCCCGCTCGATCTCCTCATTGGTTTTTCCAGTCATCACGGAGTAGATCCCCATTAGATTGTTAATGCCATCCTTGCCCTCGCCGTAACGCACCTGAGCGTCGCTGTCGGTGATGGCCCGCTTGAACTTCCGCATAATGTCGTCCGGCTTATCCAGCAAGGCCACGTAGCTGTTGACGTTCTCATCTGACTTGGACATTTTCCTGGTGGGATCCTGCAAGGACATGATCTTTGCCCCTACCTTGGGGATATAGGGATCCGGCACCTTGAAGGTCTGGCCGTAAATGCCGTTGAACCGCTCGGCGATATTCCGGGTCAGCTCCAGATGCTGCTTCTGGTCCAGGCCTACCGGCACCATGTCCGCCTGGTAGGCCAGGATATCCGCCGCCATCAGGCTGGGATAGGCGAACAGGCCAACGTTAACGTTATCGGCGTGCTTCTGGGATTTATCCTTAAACTGGGTCATTCGGGAAAGCTCCCCGAATTGGGTGTAGCAGTTCAGCAGCCAGGCCAGCTCCGCGTGAGTATGAACGTGGCTCTGGATAAAGAACAGGCTTTTGTCCAGGTCGATGCCGCAGGCCAGCAGCAAGGCGTAAGCTTCCAGGGCGTTTTTACGGAATTTGGCCGGATCCTGCCGCACCGTGATGGTGTGCAGATCCGCCAGGGCGAAAATACAGTCATAGTCATCCTGAAGGCCTACCCAGTTCCGCAAGGCGCCTACATAGTTGCCCAGGGTGATGGTGCCGCTGGGCTGGATCGCGCTGAAAATTACTTTTTTACGCTCAGGAGTGTTCGCTGTTTCCATGGGAAGGGCCTCCTTATATTAATTCGTTTACAAGCTGTCCGAGAATCTTAATCCCTTTTTCCAGCTGCTGGTCGGTGGGCGTGGAGAAGTTGGTGCGGAAGCACTGGCAGGGCTCGCTTTCATCGGTCAGGAACGTGTTGCCGGGCACCACGCAGACCTTCCGCAGCACCGCCTGCTTGCAGAAATCAGGCATATCCACCCCTTCGGGCAGGGTGCACCAGATGAACAGGCCGCCCTGAATGGGCTTATAGGTGATCTTTGGCAGAAGATACTGGTCCATCAGATCCATGGCGAATTTTGCCTTTTTCCGGTACAGGTCCCGCAGGAACTGGATATGGGCCGGATAATCGTATTTGGTCATAAACTCGTTGGCGATCATCTGGGCCAGGATGTTGGTGTGAACGTCCTCGCCCTGCTTGCAGACGATCATCTTCTGGCATACGGCTGAGGGCCCGATGCAGTAGCCCACCCGGATGCCGGGCGCCAAAACCTTGGAGAAGGTGCCCGCGTACATTACCAGGCCATCCTCGTCGAAGCTCTTGATGCAGGGCAGGTCCTCGCCCTCGATCCGCAGATCGCCGTAGGGGTTGTCCTCCAGAATCAACACGCCGTAGCGCTTGGCCAGCTCATACACCTTTTTCCGTTTTTCCAGGCTCATGGTGATACCGGAGGGATTTTGAAAGTTGGGAATGGTATAAATAAACTTGGCGTTAGGCTCTTCCCGCAGGGCGGTTTCCAGGGCCTCCAGGTTCATGCCGTCGTCATCCATGGGAACGCCCCGCAGGCGCACGCCGTAGGAGCGGAAGGAGTTCAGGGAGCCGATAAAGCTGGGAGCCTCGCAGATGACCACATCCCCCGCGTTGCACAGGGACTTTGTGGTTAAATCCATGACCTGCTGGGCGCCGGAGGTAACCACCAGCTCGTCGAACTCCCGGCCCACGTTATGAGTCTTTTTCATGTAGTCCTTCAGGGTTTCCCGCAAAGGGGCGTAGCCCTCGGTAATACTGTACTGCAAGGCCGCGATGGGGTTTTTCTCCAGAATGGACGCGGTAATCTCCTCAATGGCCTTGGTGGGAAACGCCTCGGGAGACGGATTTCCCGCGGACAGGGAAATCACCTCCGGGTCCGCCGCGTACTTGAAAATTTCCCGGATCGCGGAGGGCTTCAAAGACTGTACCCGATTTGAAAATTTATATTCCATTTTCAGCACCAACCTATCATGATATAATATAGAAAATAAGTGAAAGCAAAAGCTCAACGCCTGCAAAACAGAGCTCCCGCCGCTTTTCCGGCGGCCTGCGGCGGGCGGCCGCTGTTTCAGACGGTGATTTACCAGCGCCCAGAAGGTCTGCCGGATGTACCCGAAGACCCGAAACGGGATTGAAAAACTATTTTTAATTTTATCACATTTTTTACGGTGAATCAATGCCAATCCCTAAAGATAAGCGTTTAAAAGCGGGGGACTCCCGAAACGGGCCTGAACGGTTCGGGAGGACTGTGAAAGCAAAAAGGCTGGTGGTTTTCTACAAATTTTGGGGAAGAGAAAGCGGTAAATTTTTCTGTTTAAAAACAGCAATTTACGCCATATATTAATGAAATATTCACAATAACATGATAGAATAGAATCAACATAAGCATAGAGGAGGCTTACCACTATGAATGCACAAAAATTTACTCAAAAATCTCTTGAGGCCATCCAGGAGGCCCAAAATATAGCGCTGGAGCACAACAGCATGCAGATCGAGCAGGAGCACCTGGTTTGCGCCCTGCTGGAGCAGAAGGACGGCCTGATTCCCCAGCTGATGAAAAAGATGGGAACCGACCCGGACGCCTTGCTTCACGCCGTGGAGCAGCGGATAGAGGGCCTGCCCGGGGTTACCGGTCCCGGCCGGGAAAGCGGGAAGATCTATGTGTCCGGCGACGTGGATCAAAATCTGGCCGCCGCTGAGCGGGAAGCCGGCCGGATGAAGGACGAATATGTTTCCGTGGAGCACATTATGATGGCGGTTCTGGAAAAGCCGAACACAGGCATGAGCCGTATTTTCCAGCAGTTCGGCGTGACAAAGGACCAGTTCCTGTCCGTGCTGGCTACGGTTCGGGGCAATACCCGGGTCACCAGCGACACCCCGGAGGAAACCTATGATTCCCTGTCCAAATACGGCCAGGATCTGGTGGAGCTGGCGAAAAACCACAAGCTGGATCCGGTAATCGGCCGCGACTCGGAGATCCGGAACGTGATCCGGATCCTTTCGAGGAAAACCAAAAACAATCCGGTGCTCATCGGTGAACCCGGCGTGGGCAAAACCGCCATCGCCGAGGGCCTGGCCCTGCGGATCGTCCGGGGAGACGTGCCCAACAACCTGAAGGACCGGAAGCTGTTTTCCCTGGATATGGGCTCCCTGATCGCCGGCGCCAAGTTCCGGGGCGAGTTTGAGGAGCGGCTGAAAGCCGTGCTGGGCGAGGTAAAAAAGAGCGAGGGCAAAATCATTTTGTTCATCGACGAGCTTCACACCATCGTGGGAGCGGGCAAGACCGAGGGCTCCATGGACGCCGGCAACCTGCTGAAGCCGCTGCTGGCCAGAGGGGAGCTCCACTGCATCGGCGCCACCACCCTGGACGAATACCGGCAGTATATTGAAAAGGATCCGGCTCTGGAACGCCGCTTCCAGCCCGTGCTGGTGGATGAGCCCTCTGTGGCGGATACCATTTCCATTTTGAGAGGGCTGAAGGAGCGCTACGAGGTGTTCCACGGGGTAAAGATCCAGGATCAGGCCCTGATCGCCGCCGCGACCCTTTCCAACCGGTATATTTCCGACCGCTTTCTGCCGGATAAGGCCATCGACCTGGTAGACGAGGCCTGCGCCATGGTCCGCACCGAGATCGATTCCATGCCTACGGAGCTGGACGAGATTTCCCGGAAGATCATGCAGCTGGAAATCGAGGAGGCCGCCCTGAAAAAGGAAACGGACGCCCTTTCCCAGGAGCATCTGCAGGAGCTGCAAAAAGAGCTGGCGGAGCTCCGTTCCCAGTTTAAAGAGATGAAAGTGAAATGGGAAAACGAAAAAGAGGCCATCGGCAAGGTGCAGAAGCTGCGGGAGGAGATCGACCAGGTCAACGGCGAGATTGAAAAGGCGGAACGCAGCTACGACCTGAACAAGCTGGCGGAGCTGAAATACGGCCGCCTGCCAGCCCTGCAAAAGGAGCTTCAGGAGGAGGAGCGGATCGCCGAGGAGGGCCAGAGCAATGCCAGCCTGCTCCACGACAAGGTCACCGAGGAGGAGATCGCCAAGATCGTGGGCCGGTGGACCGGGATTCCCGTTTCCAAGCTGATGGAGGGCGAGCGGGATAAACTGCTGCGGCTGGAGGATATCCTCCACCAGCGGGTCATCGGCCAGGATGAGGCGGTAGAAAAAGTCACCGAAGCCATCCTCCGTTCCCGGGCGGGCATCCAGGACCCGGACCGCCCTATCGGTTCCTTCCTGTTTTTAGGCCCCACCGGCGTGGGCAAGACGGAGCTGTCCAAGACTCTGGCGGAGGCCATGTTCGGAACCGAGAGCGCGCTGATCCGGGTGGACATGTCCGAATATATGG
>OFMF01001840.1_pt1 | contig 14942 bp, 8 predicted proteins | sample 1541771 | NCBI WGS metagenome assembly OFMF01 (sample SAMN04209235, study PRJEB22552) | human gut metagenome | biome: gut; material: feces | host: Homo sapiens | place: USA: Oklahoma
CTCGCACGAAGAGCACATTTAGTGCTCTTCGGCTCGTGCGGAATCTACGAAAACCAAGCAGGCGGACACGCCTTAGGTATCGATTACTTCAGTCTGAAGGTACTAACTTGACAATCTCACAGAATAGCACAGGCATACCTGCCGAAAAGGGACAGGTTTATTTTGGTAGGTTTTATCAGGGGAAACGACAGTTTCCCATATAAAACCGACCAAAATAAACCTGTCCCTAAATGGCAGGCCCCGCGGTGGTTGCCGCGGGGCCTGGATTCAAGCTATTTAACCGTAGATGCGTTGGGGCTGTTCTTCGCCCTTTACGGAGGCTTCAGTCACGATGACCTTGGAAACACCCTCCTCGCTGGGCAGGTCGAACATCGTCTGCTGCAGCACGTCCTCGCAGATGGAACGCAGGCCGCGGGCGCCGGTCTTGCGGGCGAGCGCCATGCGGGCGATCTCGTGCAGGGCGGCGTCCTCAAACTCAAGCTCAACGTCCTCGAGCTGGAACATCTTACGGTATTGACGGACCACGGCGTTCTTGGGTTCGGTCAGGATCGACACCAGGTCATCCTCGTCGAGCGCCTGCGTCTGGGTGACGACGGGCGTACGTCCCACAAACTCGGGGATCATGCCAAAAGCGTTGAGGTCCTGCGGGAGTACCTGACGCAGCAGGTCGTTCTCGTCGACCGAGGTGGGGCCGGCAATCTCGGAGTTAAAGCCCACGCCCTTGTTGCCCACGCGATCAGCAATGATCTTATCCAGGCCCACAAAGGCACCGCCGCAGATAAACAGGATGTTCGTCGTGTCGATCTGCAGCAGCTCCTGCTGGGGATGCTTGCGGCCGCCGGTGGGCGGAACGCTTGCCACCGTGCCCTCAAGGATCTTAAGCAGCGCCTGCTGAACGCCCTCGCCCGAAACGTCGCGGGTGATGGAGAGGTTCTCGGCCTTGCGGGCGATCTTGTCGATCTCGTCCACGTAGATAATGCCAACCTGTGCGCGCTCAATGTCGCCATCGGCGGCGTTGATGAGCTTGAGCAGGATGTTCTCCACGTCCTCGCCAACGTAACCGGCCTCAGTAAGCGCGGTGGCATCGGCGATGGCAAACGGCACCTCGAGGATGCGCGCAAGCGTCTGGGCGAGCAGGGTCTTGCCGGTACCAGTGGGACCGAGCAGCAGGATGTTGGACTTGGCGAGCTCCACATCATCCATATCATCGTCGAGTTGCGAGTCCAAGCCGTCGTCAAAGGCCGAAAGCGCAGCGCCACCCTCAATCACGCGGCGGTAGTGGTTGTACACGGCAACCGACATGGCGCGCTTGGCGTCCTCCTGGCCCATAACATAGGCCGAAAGCTCGTCATAAATCTCGTGCGGCGTCGGCACGTGCGTGATGACCTGGCGGTCGTCCTCGAGCTCAAAGCCCTCGGTCTCGGGGTCCACGGCGGGCTGCGATGCAGCCTGACCATGGTCGTTGAGGAAGCCCGGCAGCTTGCCGTTGCGGGCAGCGTCCATAAAGTCCGAAGCCAGCGACTCCTCCAGAATCTCGGAACAGGCGGCGACGCACTCGTCACAGATAAAGATGTTGGTCGGGCCCTTTACGAGGCGACGGACCTGGCCCTGCTCTTTTCCGCAGAAGGAGCAGCGGATGGGGTTGCCGTTCTCGTCAAAGTTGTCCTGCATGTTTCCTGCCATCCTAGGCATCCTTCGCGGCGAGGTCGCGCGAGGTGACGATACGATCGATCAGGCCGTAGTCGAGGGCCTCGGCAGCGGTCAGGTAGTTGTCGCGCTCGGTATCGGCCTGGACCTTTTCGATGGGCTGGCCAGAGGCGTCGGACAGGATCTGGTTGAGCTCGCGACGGGTCTTCTTGATCTCCTCGGCCACGATCTCAATCTCGGTCTGCTGACCCTGCGCACCGCCGCTGGGCTGGTGAATCATGACCTTGGAATGCGGCAGGCAGAAGCGCTTGCCCTTGGCGCCGGCCGAAAGCAGCACGGCGGCCATAGACGCGGCCATACCGACGCAGATGGTGGAGACCTGCGGCTTAATGAAGTTCATGGTGTCCAGAATAGCCAGGCCGGAGTAGACCTCGCCACCGGGCGAATTGATGTAGAGCGAGATATCCTTCTCGGCATCCTGGCTCTCAAGATGCAGCAGCTGGGCAACGACCAGGTTGGCACTGACGGAGTTGATCTCCTCGCCCAAAAAGATGATGCGGTCGTTGAGCAGGCGCGAATAGATATCGTAGCTGCGCTCGCCGCGCGGCGTCTGCTCGATAACGTATGGCACGAGGGCGGAATCGAACTTGGCGATCATACGCATCTCCATTTCTCTCTTGCGGACCAAATTGGTTCTAGATAAACGTACGGTGCCCGCATGCTATGCATTGGCTGGCACCGTACGAAGCAACCGGATAACCGGTGTATAACTTTACCCCATCACGGGCGCACGCATGCGCTCGCGGGCAAGGTGGCGAGAATTACTCGGCGTCCTTGGCGGTCTCGTCGACCTCGGTCACCTTGGCGTTCTCGACCAGGTGGTCGACGGCCTTGGAGCGACGGATGGACTCGCGGACGGCAGGCATGCGGCCATCGGCGATGAACTCGGCCTTGGAAGCCTCGACGTCCTTGACGCCGGCCTTCTCGAACTCGGCGTTGATGTCATCCTCGGTGACCTCGATCTTGAGCTCGCGGGCGAGGGCGTCCAGAGCCAGGGACTCACGGGCAACGTCGTTGGCCTGCTTGTGCAGATCGCCGATGAACTGCTCCATGGTCAGACCGGAAGCGGGCAGCCAGGTGTCGAGCGTCATGCCACGGGCAGCGAGGTTGGACAGGAAGTTCTGGCCAAGCTCCTCAAAGACGGACTGCTCGTAATCGGCGTCCATCTCCTCGAGCTGCAGGCGCTCGGCGAGAGCGGAGACGCAACGGTTCTCCTTCTCGGCCGGGAGGCGGGAAGCCTTGTCCTGCTCGATCTCGATCTTGATGGCGTCGCGCATGGCGTCGATACTGTCGAAGCCAAAGTCGGACTTGACGAGCTCGTCGGTGAGCTCGGGGGTGTTGCGGACCTTGATGCCCTTGACGGTGACCTCGACGGTGTGGGTCTCGGCCTCCTCGCCCTCCTCGACCTCGTCGGTCCAGGTGACGGTCTTGACGTCGTCAACGTTGGCGCCGATCAGGGCCTCGTTGAACTCCTTGGGGTTGCTGTCGCTACCGGCGATGAGCATGCGGCCCTCGGCGGCAAAGTTGTCGGCGTTCTCGACGGCCTTGAGGTCGACGGTGACGTAGTCCTCGGCCTCGACGGCGCGACCCTCGACGTCCTCGAAGGTGGCACGGTAATTGAGGAGCATCTCGACCTGGTTGTTGATCTCGGACTCGGTGACCTCCGCAGGGGGCATCTCGATCTCGACAGCGTCGAAGGAGGAGAGCTCAGCGGCGGGACGCAGGGAGAACTCGACGGTGTAGGTGTAGTCCTCGTGATCCTTGGCGAGGTCGAGGTCCTTGTAGTCACCATTCTTGGTGGGGACGATGTCCAGCTCGTTGAGGACGGCGGGCTCGTTGGCGGCGATCAGGTCGTTGGTGGCCTGAGCGAGGGTAGCCTCGGCGCCAAGAGCGGAGTCGATGACCGGACGGGGAGCCTTACCGGCGCGGAAGCCCGGGAAGCGGTACTTCTTGGCGGTCTCCTTGTAGGCCTTCTTGATCGCGGCGTCGACGTCGGCGGCCGGGATGGTGACCGTAGCGGTGAGCTTGGCGTCCTTGACGTCAGAAGCGGTGATGTTCAACACGTTCCTCCTCATACTGCCCAGCTTATCTGAGGTGCTGGTACCTTTATGCAACAAAGTGTCGCGACGGCCAAGGCCGACGCAGGTGCGATGGTGCGGGCGAAAGGACTCGAACCTTCACGGGAATCCCACCAGAACCTAAATCTGGCGCGTCTACCAATTCCGCCACGCCCGCATGAGCGCACAGATTAGGAATGATAGCAGATACGAGCGACAAGCGCACGCACACGTTTTACAGACTCACGACCTCACCACGAGTGCAAGCCAATAGAGCACGCCACCCCATCTCATAAGTTGCGGTGGAATAGGGACTGTTTGGGGCTCCAGTCCTCCAAAACAGTCCCTATTCCACCGCAACTTCGGTAGGACTCGGCAGCCTGGCGATGCTGGCCATGCGCCGGAAAGCGTGTCCCGGTTTGGGGCCTCGGAATGGGATGCAATTTCCGCTATAGCCATCAACCGGAAACTGCAACCCGTTTTGAGCCCCTATTCCGGGATGCACTTTCCGCCAAGGCCCTCAAACGGAAACTGCAGCCCACAATTCAGTTGAAAAGTGGGCTGCAGTTTCCCCGGGCTAGGCAATGAGCGGGTACAGCGCCTCCTCGTCTACTCCCCCAGCAGGGCCTTCTCGGGCGTGATCGGCAGCGAGCGGACCTGGTGGCCGGTGGCGTGCGCCACGGCCGAGGCCACGGCGGCGAGCGGCGTGTTGATGACGACCTCGCCGATCGACTTGGCGCCAAACGGGCCCGTCGGCTCGTAGCTCGGCTCAAAGGCTACGCGAATGCTGCCGATATCCAGGCGTGTGGGCAGCTTGTAGCTCATAAAGTTGCCGGTGCGCAGGCGGCCGCGGTCGTCATGCTCGACAATCTCGTAGAGCGCGTGGCCGATGCCCTGGGCAATGCCGCCCTCGGCCTGGACGCGCGCGAGCGCCTCGTTGATCACGGTGCCGCAGTCGACGGCCGCGACGTAGTCCACCACGGTCACCTTGCCGGTGGCCTTGTCGACCTCGACCTCGGCAATGCCGGCCATAAACGGCGGAGGCGAAACGGGCAGGCAAGCGGAGGCGTGCGAGGTAAGCGCGTCGCCGCCGTCGATGTTCTTGACGCACAGGTTGGCAAAGTCGCGCAGCGTGAGGTAGCGGCCGCTCTCGCGGGCGGCGCGCTCGTCGGACAGGCGCACGTACTGGCCGTCGAAGACCACGTCGGCGGCATCCACATCCCACATCCGGGCGGCCTTGGCGCAAATCTTGCCGCGCAGCTCGGTCGCGGCGTTCTTGGCAGCCAGGCCCGTCACGTACGTACCGGAGCTCGCGTACGAGCCGGCGTCGAACGGCGACACGTCGGTGTCCACGCCGCGCACCACGATAATCGAGCTCTCCACACCCAGCTCCTCGGCGGCAATCTGCGCCAGGATCGTGTCGACACCCATGCCGTTATCGGTGGCACCGGTGATAAGCGTAATAAAGCCGTCCTCTTCCAGGCGCAGGTCGATACCGGCAATGTCGATATTGGAGATACCCGAGCCCTGCATGGTGAGCGCGCAGCCCAGGGCGCGCACGCGGTCGCCCAGGTCCACGGCCAGCGGCTTGTCGCGCCAGCCGATCATGTCCATCGCGCGCAGCAGGCAGCGGTCGAGCGCACAGGCGTTGAGCTTCTCGTTGTAGTACTGCGGCATGATCTCGCCCTCGCGCACGATGTTCTTGAGGCGCAGGTCGGCAGGGTCCATGTGCAGCATGTCGGCGAGCTCGTTGACGGCGCTCTCCACGGCAAACTGGCCCTGGGTGGCACCGTAGCCGCGATACGCGCCGCCGCGGTTGGTGTTGGTGTAGACGGCGTCCCACCTAAAGCGACTCGCCTTCACATGGTTGTAGATGGGCAGGCTCTTGTGGCCCGAAAGGCCGATCGTCGTGGTGGCGTGCTCGCCGTACGCACCGGCGTTGGACAGCGTATGCAGGTCGATGGCCGTGATGGTGCCGTCGTTCATGGCGCCCAACTTGACGGTCATCTGCATCTGGTGGCGAGAGTTGCCCGCGGTGATGGTCTCCTCGCGGGTGTAGCAGCAGTAGCTCGGACGGCCGGTCTGCTGCGTCACGAACGCCACGAAGATCTCGCAGCAGCCCGTCTGCTTGGAGCCGAAGCCGCCGCCGATGCGCGGCTTGATAACCTGCACCTGTGATTGCGGAATGTCGAGCGACTGCGCGACCATGCGACGCACGTGGAAGGGCACCTGCGTGGAGGTGGTCACCGAGATACGCCCGAACGCGTCGGTCGTCGCGAAGGCACGGAAGGTCTCCATCGGCGCGGTCTGGGTTGCCTGGCTGGTGTAAGTGCGGGTAAAGACAATGTCGCTCTGGGCGAAGGCCTCGTCAAGGTTGCCAAAATCGCTGGTACCGCTGCACACCAGGTTGCGCGGAACGTCGCCGCCCTGCGGGAACATAAAGGTCACGTCACCCTCGGGGTGGACCACGATGTCATTATCGAGCGCCTGGGTAAAGTCGAGCAGCGGCTCAAGCACCTCGTAGTCGACCTTGATGAGCTTGAGCGCCTTGTCGGCGGCCTCCTCGGTCTCGGCGGCGACGATCGCAACCTCCTCGTTTTGGTAGCGCACCAGGTTCTCGAGGATCAGGCGGTCGTAGGGACTCGGCTGCGGATAGCTCTGGCCGGCGATGGTAAAGCGGCGCTTGGGCACGTCCTCGTAGGTGTAGACGCCCACGACGCCCGGCACCTTAAGGGCGCGAGACGTGTCGATGGAGCGGATCTTGGCGCGGGCATAGGGGCTGCGCTTGAGCTTGACGATCAGGGCGCCGGCGGGCACCAAGTCGCCCGTGTAGACGGGACGCCCCTCGAGCAGGGCCTTCGAGTCCTTCTTGGGCTGCTTGTGAGTGATCTGCTTGTAGGAGACACCGTCGCAGCTGGTGTCGTTGACCGGCAGCTCGGGCATCTCAAAGCCCACCGGCACGCCGAACTCGTTGAGGAAGCGCACGATGGCGCGCAGCTGGCTCTCGTAGCCGCTGCAACGGCAGAGGTTGCCGGCGAGCTGGCGCGAGAGCTCCTCGCGTGTAGCGACGAGGCTCGGGTCCTCCTTGGCGGCGCGGGCAAGCGCCAGCACGTTCATAATGAGGCCGGGGGCGCAAAAACCGCACTGCTCGGCGCCTTCGGCGGCCATCGCACGGGCCAGTGCCTCAGACTCGGCCTTAAGGCCCTCAAGCGTGGTGATGGTACGACCCTCGACGCGCGCCGCGGGAACCGAGCAACTCAGCACCGGGTCGCCGTCGAGCCACACCGTGCACAGGCCGCAGTTGGTGGTTTCGCAGGCACAGCGCACCGACGCGCAACCCTGCTCGCGCAAAAGCGCAAAGAGCATGGTGTCGGGGGCAATCTGGACCTTGACCTTACGGCCGTTGAGCGTAAAGGAAAGATCGATGAGTTTGGCAGCCATTAGCGCACCTCGCTAGAATCGACGCCGGGCACGCGGCGGCAGGAATACTCGTCCGTGGCAAACTTAGGAATCTGCACGCCCTCGAGCTCGCGGGCAAGCGCGGCCGAAAGCTCGATGCCGGCGGCGCGGCGCACGGCCTGAATCGCCAACGGGGCCGAGATGCGGCGGCGGTAGTCTGCCGAGCCCCACAGGTTGGTGCCATAGCTCAGTGCGCGTACGGACGCGGCCAGGGCGCGAAGCTCGTCCTCGGAAGGCTGCTCGGCAGTAAGGCCGCATGCCTCGCCCTGCAGCAGGGTCGCGCGCAGCGGGCGGGCGCCCACGGTGACATGCCAGCTGTTGTCCCACCAGGCGGCGGTGACGTTGAGCGAGGGGAAGTCGGTCGCAGCCTTGCGCACGGCCTCATAGCTCGCGCGGTAGTCGTGTTTAACGACCACGATGTGCTCGATCACGTCGCGCACGTAACCCATGTCGACGAACTCGGCGAGCGGCACGCGGCCGGCGCCCGTCAGCTCAACATACGAATCGAGCGCCAAAAAGGCCGAGAGCACGTCCGAAAAACCAAAGCGGCCGTAGATGCTGCCGCCCACCGTGGCGGTATTGCGCAGCTGCACGCCCACGATGTCGTGGACGGCGAACTCAAAGACATTGTTGACAAGCGCGTTGAGCCCGGCATGACGCTCGAGCTGGCGCAGGGTGCACATGGCACCGATGCGAAACTCGGTCTCGGTCTCCTCGATCTGATCGAGTCCGCAGGCCGAAAGGTCAATCGCCGTCGCCACGCGACGCGAACCCAGGCGCATCCAGATGCCGCCGCCCACAATCTTGTTGTTGCGGTTCTTCTGCAAGAGCTCATAGGCTTCGGCCGCGTTTCCAACACGGACGTAGGTACCGAACTTGAGCACGTTCTCCCCCATCTCTTCACTTGTCCAGTACTTTTAAGTTTACCAAACGAGGAGCCGCACACCGTTTTAGGACAAAATCCACCCACCCATCCATAACTTGCGGTGATATACGGACTGATTAGCCATTCTGGGGCGCTAAACAGTCCGTATTTCACCGCAAGATATGAGGAGTCCTCCGGGATAGAAAAGGCTCCCAGCCAGATAGCTGGGAGCCTTATCGCATGCTATGTCGAGCGAAGATTTAGCAGACGCCCTGGGCGAGCATGGCGTCGGCGACCTTCAGGAAGCCGGCGATGTTGGCGCCCATGACAAAGTTGCCCTCCTGGCCGTACTCCTTGGCGGTGTCGTCCACGTTGTGGAACATGCCGCGCATGAGCTGCTCGAGCTTGCCGTCGACCTCCTCGAAGGTCCAGGACAGGTGCTCGGCGTTCTGGCTCATCTCCAGGCCGGACACGAGCACGCCACCGGCGTTGGCAGCCTTACCGGGCATAAAGGCAACGCCGTTCTCCTGGAAGTAGGTCGTGGCCTCGATGGTCGTGGGCATGTTCGCGCCCTCGCCGACCACCTTGCAGCCGTTGGCGACGAGCGCCTGGGCATCCTCGAGCAGCAGCGTGTTCTCGCGAGCGCAGGGCAGCGCGATGTCGCAGGGCAGCTGCCAAACGCCGCGGCCGTCGCCCTCGTGCCACACGGCGTTGGGCTTCTCGTCAACGTACATAGCGAGTGTAACGCCCTTGTCGTGGCCAGAGCGCTTCTTGTTGTAGACATGCTCGAGCACGGTGTAGTCGATGCCGTCGGGATCCTCGACCCAGCCATGGGTGTCGGAGCAGGCCAGCACCTTGCCGCCGAGCTGGGAGACCTTCTGGACCGCGTAGATGGCGACGTTACCGGAGCCGTGAACGACGACGTTCTTGCCCTCGAAGGAGTCGCCGCGGCTCTTGAGGTACTCGTCCACAAAGTAGGCCAGGCCGTAGCCGGTGGCCTCGGTACGGGCGAGCGAGCCGCCAAAAGAGAGGCCCTTGCCGGTAAGGACGCCGGTCCACTCGTTAGTCAGGCGCTTGTACTGACCGAACAGGTAGGCAACCTCGCGGCCGCCAACGCCCAGGTCGCCGGCGGGAACGTCGGTGTTGGGGCCGATGTGGCGATAGAGCTCGGTCATGAAGGACTGGCAGAAGTGCATGATCTCGTTGTTGGACTTGCCCTTGGGGTCAAAGTCGGAACCGCCCTTGCCGCCGCCCATGGGAAGGGTGGTCAGGCTGTTCTTGAGAATCTGCTCCAGACCCAGGAACTTGAGCATGCCCAGGGTGACCGTCGGGTTAAAGCGCAGGCCGCCCTTGTAGGGTCCAATGGCAGAGTTGAACTCGACACGATAGCCGCGGTTGACCTGAACCTTGCCCTGGTCATCGACCCAGGGGACACGGAACATAACGATGCGCTCGGGCTCGACGAGGCGCTCAAGCAGGGCGGCCTCCTCGTACTCGGGATGGGCGTCGAGCGCCGGCTGGATGGTGCCGAGGATCTCGGTCGCGGCCTGGATGAACTCAGGCTGCTCGGGATAGCGGGCCTTGAGCTCGTCGAGAACTTTCTGCGTGTAGCTCATGCTTCCTCCAATGATGGGAAACGAAAAATTGTTGATCGCGGCACCCCATGCGCCGCGAACTTTATCGTTTATGGATAATATCGCACTGTTGCGGGAAAATTTCGCATAAGCCGACGAGCAGATGTTTCGTTTTGATTACGATGCAGGTAGAAGCGTTTTTGAGCACCCGACGTACAAATCGCGTGTTTCGAAGCTGTTTCGTCCACATGTTCCGAACCACCACATTGGGGACAGGCACCTTTGTGGTGGTTTGGCGAGGTGCGTTGGCGGGAACGTATGTGAATCGAACACATCCAAGACGTTTTGCACGCCTCGCAACGGTTTTGAGGACCGCGGGGCCCACCGGAGCCCATCCGCTCCCAAGCGTGGCGGTATTTTACCAAACCGGCATGGCACTTCATTTGAGACGGGGCTCTTTTGACTGCCCCGAGCGCAACGACCTCAGGCCTCCGGCCTCCTTGTCGAGCACCGTAAAGCGCACGGCATCCAGGTGCTCCAAGATGCTGATGGTTCGTTTGCGCGACACGCCCAGGGCCTCGCGCAGCACACTCGTGGTGGCGGCGCCGCCGGCAGTCTCGATAGCCGCTGAAACAACCTCACGCGCATGAGCCTCGGCGGCGGCGGACAAGGCAACGTCGCGCTCGACCTTAACGATCGAGCGGCTGAGCGAAAGCTCGCGCAGGGCACGCGTCATGGTGTCGCGATCGAGCCGCAGCCGCTCGCACAGCTCGGGAAGTGTCGGCGCATTAAGACCCGCCTCGTCCAACAGGGCAACGATACGCTGGCTAGCCTCGCGCACCACACGTATCGCCGCGGCGGCGGAATGCGGGTCAAACACCTCGGCACCGTCGACGGCACACACGCCACGCGCGCAGCCCTCGGCAATAAGTGCCATCGCGACATCATTGCCGGCGCCCGGCCAAGCCGCATGCGCGACCGCATCGAACGTAAAGCCGATCTCCTTGGGGGCCGCCGCGTGCATCGAGGACAAGGCCGACGCCAGCACATCCATTGCAGCATCGAGAGCCGAGGCATCTGCGTAGAGCACCGCATCGCCCGCAGCAAGCTCGCGCACGGCAGCTTGGGCAACAAGCCCACGCAAAACGACTTCGGTATCGCTGGTAACAAGATCGAGCACTGCGGCAACACCGGCAGCGGCAACAGGCAGCGTTTGCAGCGCCAGCCACGTGCGTACGCCGTTCGCGACATCTCCCGTCTCAAGCGCCGCATACAACGCGCGCTCCCCCGCAGACAGGACCCGTGCGCGGCGACAGCGCGATAGCAGGACGCGTCCGCCGCCAAGCAGCAAAATTGGCGAATACGACAGGATGACCGCATGATCGCCGGCACGCAATGGCAGCGGCCGCTCCAGGCGCACCTGTACCACACGCGTCTCGCCGACCGCAATAGGCGGTTCGTCGTCTAATAGCATAATCCGGCCAAGCACCTCGGCCGTGCCCGCCATAACGTGCACGCGCGTACCCGAAGCAAGAACGCCGGGTCGCACGCCATCGCGCCCCACATATGTCAGCTGCATCAAAAAGCGCAGTGTCTGGCCCACACGGCCCTCGACGCCAAGCATCTCGCCACGCTTGAGGCCCGCCACGCCATCGCCCACCAGGTTCAGGGCGACGCGCTGGCCCGGAACCGCGCACTGGGTATCCCCGTGAACCTGCACTCCGCGCACGCGACAACGTGTACGCGACGGCAGCGCAACGAGCTCATCGCCAACCGATACGGGCCCGTCGTGCAGCGTACCCGTCACGACAGTTCCGGTACCGTGAATGCTAAAGCAGCGGTCGATGGGAAGACGAGGCGCGGCGCCCGAGCCCACGGCCGCCTCCAGGCGCTCCGACCAGCACGAGCAAACTGCGTTATCGAGCATCGCGAGCAGCTCGTCCAGGCCCTCCCCCGTCTTGGAGGACACCGGCGCTATCGAGGCCCCCGCAAACACGGTCCCATCAAGAAACGCCTCGACATCGAGCTCTGCCAATGTGGCGATCTCGTCATCGGCCAAGTCGCGCATCGTAAGCGCGACGACCATGCGCGTCACACCCAAAAGCTCCAGAACCCGAACATGCTCGCGGGTCTGCGGCATCACGCCCTCAACGGCGGAAACCACCAGCAACGCAACGTCCACGCCGGTGGCGCCCTGCACCATGGCGCGCAGATAGTGCGCATGCCCGGGCACGTCGACCAGGCCGACAAGCTTGCCGCTGGGAAGCTCGAGCTCGCCAAAGCCGAGCTCCGTAGTCATGCCTCGGCGCCGTTCGACCTCCAAACGGTCGGGGTTTTTGCCGGTCAGTGCCTCGATAAGTGCCGACTTTCCGTGGTCGACGTGTCCTGCCGTTCCGACGACAACGGGACATTCGACAAGCTCGCGTGCGGTCATCGACGCAAACCCGCTCGCACGGCATCCACCAACGCAGACGCACACAGGTCAAGGTCGGTGTCGCGCAAAAGCGTGCGAACGTCAAACAATACCCGGTCGTGCCGTACGCGCGTCACAACCGGCGTATCGGGCTCCTGAACCAAGGCACGCTTTAGGCCATCGGCAGATAGGCGCCCATCGACGGGGCAGACGGCAACGCAAAATGTTGGGAGCTCGACAGTCGGCAGCGATCCTCCGCCGGGGGCAGAGGCGCCCTCGACGACCTGCAGCTCCACGGCCTGCTCGCACTGAGCCTCGCGAAGCTTGCGCAGCATGCGGTCATGCAGGCGCTTGGCCTGACGCTCGAGCGGGGCCTGCGCGCCCGAAAGCATGCTGAGCACCGGGACCTCCCGATGTGCCGTCTCGGGACCGGTCACGTACAGGCGCAAAGTGGCCTCGAGCGCTGCGAGCGTGAGCTTGCCAGGGCGAAGCGCACGCATAAGCGGATGCGAGGCGCAGGCGGCGATTACTTGGGCGCTTCCGAGAATAATACCCGCCTGCGAAGCACCGAGCAGCTTGTCACCCGAGCACGAGACGACGTCGACGCCGGCGCAAAGCGAGGCGAACGTGGGCTTCTCCCCCGCATCGGCGAGAACACCGTCCGCAAGCAAAGCGCCCGAGCCTTGGTCCTCGTATAGCAACAACCCGTGCTCGTGCGCCAGCGCGGAGAGCTCCGCCGCGGAAACCTCCTCGTGGAAGCCCTCGATACGGTAATTGGAAGGATGTACTTTGAGGATCATCGCCGTGTTGGGCGTAATGGCGCATCGATAATCATCCAGATGCGTGCGGTTGGTAGAGCCCACCTCGACAAGCTTGGCGCCCGAAGCCGCCATGATGTCGGGAATGCGAAAGCTGCCGCCCACCTCGACAAGCTCGCCGCGGCTCACGATGACCTCTTTGCCGCACGCATGCGCGGAGAGCACCAGCAGCACCGCCGCGGCGTTGTTGTTGACAACCAGGGCGTCCTGCGCCCCCGTGAGCGTGCGCAGCAGACGCGCGGCGTGCTCCTTGCGGCCCCCACGGGCACAGGTCGAGACGTCGTACTCAAGCGTGCTGTAGTTGCGGGCGACATCGGTCACCGCCTGCACCGCTGCGGGAGCAAGCGGAGCACGGCCCAGATTGGTGTGAATCACAACACCCGTCGCGTTAACGGCAGGACGCAGGGTCGGCAGCGATAGGCGGTGGCACCGTCGCTCGATAGCCATGGCGAGCTCGCGCTTGTTCCTTGCGGGGGCGCCAGAGCGAATCGCCGCGCGCTCGGCATCGAGCTCGGCGTCAATCGCCTCGCGCACAATCGTGTCGCCCGCATCGCCTGCAGCCTTCATAACCGGCCACTCGGCCAGCAGCTCGTGAACGGCGGGAATGGAGCGCAGGCGGTCGCGCACCTCGGCAGGCATGGATTCGCAGTCGCTCATGGAAAGCCTTTCGACATGTTCAATAAAAAACAGGTCCCCATTGGTCGTCATCGGCCAAAATGTGGCGATGCGCATGCAAAAGGGACAGGTCCATTATGGCAGCTCGCGACAAGACGGCGAAGCGCCTCGTCTAAAACCTGCCAAAATAAACCTGTCCTTTTTTGGTCGGTTATGGCTTGGGGCCATTAGGCCTCTTTGTTGGCGTAGATAAACCAGTAGCCCAGCGCCACGATCAGGGCGCCACCCACGATATTGCCCAGCGTTGCGACCGAAAGGTTGAGCGCCAACCCGGCGGCGTTGAGGGCATCGGCGCCGGCGACATCGGCTCCATAGCCGCAGGAGTGCATCAAAATGCCCATAGGCAAAAAGTACATGTTGGCAACGCAGTGCTCAAAACCACAGGCCACAAAAGCGGCGATGGGCAGCAAAATGCCCACGACCTTATCGACAACAGTCTTGCCGGCGGTACCGATCCATACGGCCAGGCACACAAAGATGTTGCACAGAATGCCGCGGAAGAAGATGGTGACGGCGTCGATCGAAACCTTGCCGGCGGCGACGCTCACCATGGTGTTGGCGACGGCCTCGCCGTTGAGCTTGTAAATGGCTGCCATGTAAACCAAAAAGACAACGAACAGGGCGCCGACAAAATTGCCGACCCACACAATAGCCCAAGCTTTGAGCATCTGGACAAGCGTGATCTTTTTGCTCTTAAGCGCGCAGACCATAAGCGAGTTACCGGTAAACAGCTCCGCGCCGCAAATAAGCACGAGCACCAGCCCCAGGCAAAAAGCAAGGCCGCCCACGAAGCGCTGGGCGCCCCAGCCAAGAGACGCATCGCTTAGGAAGACCGTGAAGAACAGGCCGCCGAAGGCAATGAATGCGCCGGCGAACATGGCGAGCAAAAAGGCCTTCGAGACCGGCAGGTTGGCCTTGGTAATGCCGGCAGCCTCGGTCTTGGCCTCGACCGCGGCGGGCGTCAGGCAGTCGGGGGTGGGATATTCTGCCTTATTTTGTGCCATGGCAATCACTGCTTTCTTACGATTTGGGACAAGCATTGCTCATGAACATGTCCCGCGGGGGCGGACAAAAACAAAACAGGCCAGAAGTAAACGTACCTCTGACCTGCAAATTACATGGAGCGGGCGACGGGAAGTCCAAGGATTTGCTTCGCAAATCCTTGTTTCGCTGCGGGCCTTTGGCCCTTGCGTGCTGCGCCGGAAAAAGCTCACGCTTTTTCTCAGCTCCGCACCCCGTCGGGTTCGATTCCCGTCGCCCGGCATGTATACGAAAACGGCTTTGTTCCCAAAAGGGGTCAAAGCCGAAAGCAAATCATATGGAGCGGGCGACGGGAATCGAACCCGCGTCATCAGCTTGGAAGGCTGGGGTTCT
>OFMF01001842.1_pt1 | contig 14930 bp, 11 predicted proteins | sample 1541771 | NCBI WGS metagenome assembly OFMF01 (sample SAMN04209235, study PRJEB22552) | human gut metagenome | biome: gut; material: feces | host: Homo sapiens | place: USA: Oklahoma
GCGAGCTGGGTGAGCGCGAGGCCGGCGAGCGTATTCACGATTGGAATCTGGTCGAGCAGGGCCTTACCGAGGAGGAGGCGCGCCAGGAGGCAAGCCGCTGCCTGCGTTGCGACCACTTTGGTTTTGGCGCGTTCCGCGGAGGGAGGAACCTGGAATGGTAGAGCTCAACAACCCCACTGTCAGCGATAACACCGAAAGCGGAGCACTCAATATGGTCAAGCTCACTATCGATAATTGCGAGGTCGTGGTGCCCGAGCACACCACGATCCTGGACGCGGCCAAGTCCGTCGGTATCCAGATTCCCACCCTGTGCTACCTGCGCGATCTAAACGAGATCGGCGGCTGCCGCGTGTGCGTGGTCGAGGTTGAGGGCTGTGACCAGCTGGTTGCCGCCTGCAACAACTACGTGCTCGACGGCATGGTGGTCCACACCAACAGCCCCAAGGCCCGCGAGGCGCGTCGCACCAACGTGCAGCTGCTACTGTCCCAACACGACTCGCGCTGTACGAGCTGCGTGCGCAGTGGTAACTGCAACCTGCAGACCATCGCCAACGACCTGGGCATCTTCTATCTGCCGTACGAGCAGCACCTGGCGCGCGAGGGCTGGGACTTCGATTTCCCCATCATCCGCGATAACGACAAGTGCATTAAATGCATGCGCTGCATCAAGGTGTGCGAGAGCGTGCAGGGCTTAGGGATTTGGGACCTGACCAACCGCGCCACGCATACCGCCGTGGGCACCCGCGGGCGCGCGCCGATCGGCAAGACCGATTGCGTCGCGTGTGGTCAGTGCATCACGCATTGTCCGACGGGCGCCCTGCGCGAGCGTGACGATACCGAGACCGTGTTCGACGCCATCGCCGATCCCGACAAGATCGTGCTGGCGCAGATTGCGCCGGCCGTGCGTAGCGCCTGGGGCGAGGAGCTCGGCATTCCGCGCGATGAGGCCACCGTCGAGCGCCTGGCCTGTGCGCTGCGCCGCGTGGGCTTTGAGTACGTGTTCGACACCGATTTCTCGGCCGACCTCACCATTATGGAGGAGGGCTCCGAGCTGCTCGAGCGCCTGGGTAAGGCCGCCAAGGGCGAGGGCGACAGCCGCAGCTGGCCCATGTTCACGAGCTGCTGCCCGGGCTGGGTACGCTTTGTGAAGGCGCGTTACCCCGAGTTTGTCGACAGCCTGTCCACGTCCAAGTCGCCGCAGCAGATGTTCGGCGCCATCGCCAAGACCTACTACGCCAAGGTGCTGGGCGTGGAGCCCGAGCGCCTGTTTGTGGTGTCCGTGATGCCGTGCACGGCCAAGAAGGCCGAGTGCGCGCTGCCGAGCATGGTGGGCGAGGGCGGCACGCCCGATGTGGACGTTGCGCTGACGGTGCGCGAGATGGTGCGCATGGTCCGCGCGAGCCACGTGAGCGTGGATACGCTAGTTGAGGAGCCGCTCGATACGCCGCTGGGCTTTGGCACGGGTGCGGGTGTGATCTTTGGCGCCACGGGCGGCGTGATGGAGGCCGCCGTGCGCTCGGCCTATTACCTGGTGACGGGCAAGAACCCCGACGCCGACTTCTTTACCGATGTGCGCGGCCTGGACGGCTGGAAGGAGGCCGTGGCCGATATCGATGGCACCAAGGTGCGCGTCGCCGTGGCACACGGGCTGGGCAACGCTGCCCGTCTGCTCGACGCGATTCGCGACGGCCGCGTGAGCTATGACTTCGTTGAGGTTATGGCGTGCCCGGGCGGCTGCGTCGGTGGCGGCGGTCAGCCCATCCACGACGGCTGCGAGCTGGCAGCCGAGCGTGGCCAGGTGCTCTGGGGCCTGGATGCCGCTGCGGACATTCGTTTCTCGCACGAGAATCCCGATGTCCAGGCGTGCTACCGCGAGTTCTTGGGCGAGCCGCTCTCGTCGCTGGCTGAGGATCTGCTGCATACCGACCATCACGCATGGACGATGCCTAACGAGGGGACGTGCTAGCGATGCGCGCGTTTGATGTTGAGCTGTCGCGCCGGGGGTTTGCCTCGGCGCTTGCCGCGGGTGCGCTGTCGCTTGCACTCGCGGGCTGTGGCGGCGGGGCTGCCGGTGCCGGGTCCGCCGCGGGCTCGGCTGCCACGGACGGCGCCGGTGCTGCTGCAGAGCCGGTCGAGGTGCGCGTCGCCTCGCTCAAGGGGCCGACCTCGATTGGTCTGGTGCAGTTTATGGACCGGGCAGCCGATGGCGAGACGGACAATGAGTTCGACTTTGCGATCAATACTGCCGCCGATGAGATTGTGCCCAAGGTCATTCAGGACGATATCGATATCGCCCTGGTGCCCGCCAACGTGGCGAGCGTACTCTACAACAAGACTGAGGGTGCGGTGCAGGTCATCGACATCAACACGCTGGGCGTGCTGAACGTGGTGACGGGTAACGCGAGTGTGGCCTCGTTTGGCGATCTGGCGGGCCATACCGTCTATATGACGGGCAAGGGCACCACGCCGGAGTACGTCATGAACTACCTGCTGGAGCGCGCGGGCTTGGCCGGTCAGGTGGCGCTCGAGTTTAAGAGCGAGCCTACCGAGGTGCTCTCGGTGCTGCTTGCCGATCCGTCTGCCGTGGGCGTGCTGCCCGAGCCGTTCAAGACCGCTGCCATCGCAAAGAGCGAAGGCAAGCTGTCGGCGCCGGTGAGTCTGACCGATGTGTGGGATGAGCTGGCGGGCGACACGGGCTCCCGTTTGCTGACGGGCGTGACCGTGGTGCGTCGGGCCTTTGCCGAGGAGCATCCCGAGGCCGTGGCGGAATTCCTGAGCTGCCATGCTGCGAGCGTTGAGGACGTGAACGCGGCGCCGGCGGACTGGGCTCAGGCCGTGGTCGATGCGGGTATCGTGGATAACGCCGCGATTGCCGAAAAAGCGATTCCCGGGTGCATGCTCGTGTGCCAGACGGGGAGGGATATGAAGGCGGCGCTCGGTGGGTGCCTGCAGGTGCTGGCCGATGCGGACGCGAGCGCCGTGGGCGGCAAGCTCCCGGCTGACGATTTCTACTACATGGAGTAGCCCGTGCGTGCGTTTGCTCGACAAATGGCAGAGCGTATGAAGGCGGTGGCGGCAGCAGGTGCCGTTGCCGCCTTTTGGCTTGCCGTGTGGGTGCTGGTGGCGGGTCTCGTGGCGCAGCCGTTGATTTTGCCGGGGCCGGGCGCTGTCGTGGTGGCGTTGCTACGACTGGTATGCGATGCCGGCACATGGGCGATTCTGGCAGGCTCGGGTGCGCGTATCTTGGGCGGGCTGGCGCTTGCCGCGGTGTGCGGCGTCGTGATGGCGGGAGCCTCGGTGCGGTCGCTGACGTTTGCCCGCTTGGTGGCGCCTGCGCTTTCGTTTGTTAAGGCGACACCGGTTGCCTGCGTGGTGGTCCTGCTGCTCATTTGGTTGGGGTCGGCGCGCGTGAGCATCGCCGCGGTCTTTTTGATGGCGCTGCCGGGCGTGTATTTTTCGCTGGTCGAGGGTTTGACGCAGGTTGATCAGTCGCTGGAGCAGATGTTTCATCTGCATGGCGTGCGGGGTTGGCGTCTGTTTTGCGCCCATACCTGGCGCGAGGTCCTGCCGTTTGTGCTTTCGTGCGCGCGTGCCGTGATCGGCATGAGCTGGAAGGCCGGCGTGGCGGCGGAGCTCATCGGCATGGCGACGGGCACCGTGGGCGAGCGCATCTATCAGGCGAAGCTGCTCATCGAGACGGCTGACCTGCTGGCGTGGACCGTGCTGGTCGTGGCGGCATCGTGGGCATGCGAGCGCGTGCTGGTGTGGTTGCTGCGGGCTTCGGGGCCCGTGGCGTGGCGAACTGCCGTGCGGGCGCATGGGCATGGACTGCGCGGGCGTACAGGGGCTGCGAGCGATGGTGCTGCAGCGGAGCTTGCGCTTGCCGTGGGCGATCGCGCGCCTTGGGCGCCGGCGCTCGACGGGCTGGTGCTTCATGTGCCCGCCGGTGGACGCACCTGTGTGATGGGCGCTTCGGGCGTGGGCAAGTCGACGTTGCTTGCGCTGGCGGCGGGGGAGTGCGCACCGTGCTCCATGGTGTTTCAGGATGTGCGCCTGGTCGAGGACGCTTCTGCCTTGGATAATGTGCTGGTGTGCGCCGACGCGCGCGTGGATGCCTCGAGTGCCGCAGCCCTGTTGCGCCTGCTGGTACCGGGGATCGATGTGCATGCACGCGTGGCTGAGCTCTCGGGTGGGCAGCGTCGTCGCGTCGAGATTGCCCGAGCCCTGCTGTGCCCGGGCGGCGTAGTGATTCTGGACGAGCCCTTTACCGGTCTAGACATCGCTGCGCGCGACGCATGCGCCGAGGTCGTGCTCGACTTGCTCGACGGCCGCATGCTGTTGCTTGCCACGCACGATGCCGCTGACGCTCGGGCCCTCGATATCTCGGATATCATCACGCTCTAAAATCCATTTCAGGCGCTAACTCAACAATAAAATGATTCGTTTTCTTCTGTCTCCATGGGGTCGGGTATGGTATTCTATCTACGGGGTAATACTTAGGATTACAAAGTAATACCAACGCCGTAGAACAAACTCCAGATGCGGGCCAATCGGGTTGCCTTCACAGCCCGTCGCCCAGCCGCGTGGCCCGCATCCACCCGCACCACCGTCGTTTCAAGAAGGAAGCGCCATGGCAGAACACATGACCCCGGTTGTCGCGAAGGTTTTGCCCGAGGAAAAGGCGGCCTTCGCGGCGGCAACCCAGCTCGTGGGCACCACACCGTCCAACGCCATCCGCATGTTCATCGCCGCTTTCAATCGCTGCGGCACCTTCCCGTTCGACATCTCGCCGAGCGGGGCTTTTGGCGCTGCGCCCGATTCTCATCAACAATGACTGTCCCAAACTGCCGGCACTTGGGGACGTTCCTTTTCAGCCGGCAGTTAAGGAACGTCCCTAAGTGCCGGGTTTTGAGGAGGTTGGCATGCTCAATGCGATGGCGTGGGCGCTTGCCTGTTTTGGCGTTGTCGCTGCCGATATAGCCCTGAGCGTGGTTCTGTTTTCAGTTCTCGATGCCGTGTCGGTGCTGACGGGTTTCCCGATCGACAACCTCGATATTCAATGGTTCCAGGCTGCCGCTCAGACGGCGTCATTTTTGATGGCGCTGCTGTGGTGGCGTTATCTGTGGCCCCGCTCCTTCATGGCACGCCGGCAAGGCGAGCGCCCGCTCGGTGGGGGAGCAAGCGCGGCATGGAAGCGCATTGCCTGCGTTGTCGTGATCGGCCTATCCATGCAGGTGGTCATTAGCTACCTATGCGACGGCGTGCTGTCGCTGCTGCCCGAGGTCGCGGCAGACTATAGCGAGCTCGTCGAGGAAACGGGCATGGGCGATACCAGCCTTCTTGCCGTCCTGACCACGGTGCTCGGCGCTCCGTTTTGCGAGGAACTGCTGGTGCGCGGCATCATCTTTGAGTTTTCGCTGCGTGCGTTTAATCCACAGTGCCGTTCGCTCTGGAAGCGCCGGCGCCGCGCGAACGCGCAAGACGGCGCCATGGTGCCCTGGGCGGCCCCAAGCACGTGGGGTATCGCCGCGGCAATCGTGCTGCAGGCGGCCATCTTTGGCTTTATGCATATGAACTGGGTGCAGGGCTGCTATGCGGGCGCTGCCGGCCTCATTTTTGGTTGGGTGTTCGTGACCACCGGAAAGCTCCGCTACACGATCCTGCTGCACTTTGCCTTTAATGCCGGGTCGTATCTCATGGGGCTGCTGTGGTTTGTGGGCACACCGCTCGACGTTGTGGTCACGGTTGGCATCGCCGGCTTTGTGCTGGTAGAGGCGATGCGCTCGCTGCTTCGATTGCGCATTCCCGTGTCGCGCGAAGCTGATCGGTCTGAGTAATAACGCCTTTAATTAGACCGATGCGTCCTGAACGCACCTGGCGTTTCGCCGAATGCTTCTTTAAATTTTGAGTAAAAGAATGACATGTTGGAGATGCCGACTTTTCGGGCTACATACTGCACGCTGCGCTCGGTGTTATTGAGAAGATATGCCGCCTCTGTGAGCTGCTGGTTGAGCTTGATTTGCGAAAACGTTTTACCGGTTTTTTGCTTGATCAAGCTGCTGAGATAGCTGGTGCTATAACCCGTATCGCTCGCAATGCTTTCGAGTGTGCAGTCGCCGTAGCTTCGCTCAATATGATTCAGAATCGACACGATGCGTTCGTCCGACATGATCGCCTGGTTATCAGTTGCGGAGCGTCGGTACAGTCCTCGAATGAGAACAAGGAATAGGCTGACGGCGAGGTGCCTCATGAGTTCATTGGAATAGGCATCTTTAAAGTGATATTCGATAAAGAGCATCTCGATGAGGCGTCGCGCATGTCGGGCGTATTCCTCTGGAAGAATGAGATATTTTCGGGCCTCGCGGTTTTTGGACACAAAATCAAATAGAAGATTCGTTAATGGTGACGCGCCGGGTAGCTGGCTCAGGAACAACGAATCGAACATTTCTTTTTTGAAGACGATCGAAATGACGATATCATGCTCGCCCTTAACGTATGGAACGCTTCTGACTACGCCGGTGTTGCAAATGAGCACGTCGCCCTTTTTAAGGAGTAGTCGCCGTCCGTTGACGATAAACGTGCAGACGCCGTCGTACACGTAGTTAAGCTCCATATCCCGATTGATATGAGGAGGAATATCGGTAAAGCGCGACTCCTTGATAAGGCCCACGGGGTTTTCGTCGAGAGTTTCTTTCCAATCAAACAGATAGACCTCTTCGCCGTTAATGGTTGTGGTTTCCACCCTGTTATATCGCGGGCTGAGCTCTCCCGGATGTGTGCGATGCCACTCTTCGGTCTCGGTATGCGTATAGAGCAGCTGTTTGAGATTCGAATCCATGGGGTGCTCCAGGGGTGAACGGTAGAATCGATGCCTTAAACGGTATTATATCTAAAAAAATGTTATAAACAAACGCTTTCTATGCGATATCTTATGCATCTTGTTCTTCCTAGTATTGGGTTATCCGCTGGAGCATCCGATCAAGGAGGGCAAATGAGTAAGTTAAAACATGGGTTTGACTCCGACTTTTTATGGGGCGGAGCCATATCGTGCTCGCAGGCCGATGGCGCCTGGAATGAGGGCGGAAAGGGAAAGTCGACGCAGGATTGTCGATGGCTGGATGGTACCTGGACTCATGACCAGATTGAGGACAAGCATCAAAACAACCCCTTCTGCCATGACGAACTAATGAACGCTCTCGCAGATGATGGTGTTGAGTTCTACCCGTTTAGGCGCGGTAACGACTTCTATCATCACTACCGTGAGGACATCGCGCTTTTTGCGGAGATGGGCCTCAAGCTGTTCCGCACTTCTATTTGCTGGAGCCGAATCTATCCTAACGGAGATGATCTTGAGCCTAACCGCGAAGGCATCGAGTGGTATCGAAGCATGCTGGGTGAGTGCAAAAAGCACGGCATTAAAACCTTCGTCACCATGCTCCACTATGACATCCCGGTAAATCTTGTCACCACATATGGGGGATGGAAGAATCGCAAGACGATTGATTTCTTCGCCCGCTATGTCGAGACAATCGTTACGGAATTGGGCGATCTGGTCGATTTCTGGCTGCCTTTTAACGAGTTCAATGCAGCGCGTTTTTCGCCTTGGGACGGGGTCTGTCTGGTCAAAGACGAAGAGGGGGAGAACTTCGATCGAGCCATCTTCCAGTGCCTGCACCACGAGTTCGTTGCCAATGCGCGTGCCGTCGAGATTGTCCATCGTCTTTCGCCCGATACTCCCGTTGGCGGCATGATCGCTCGATTCTGTACGTATCCCGCCACCTGCCGTCCCGAAGATAACATGCAGGCTATTCACGACGACCAGTATTCCAACTGGTTCTATACGGACGTGATGGCTCGTGGAAAATACCCCGCTTATATGAATCGCTATTTCGACGCGTGCGATATCGAGATTCAAATGGAGCCGGGCGATGAAGAGCTCATCGCTCGCAACACGGTCGACTTCCTGGCCTTCTCGTACTACTTTTCCCAGGTATCCACCTGCGATCAGGGATGGGAGAAGACTGCGGGAAATCTGGTCATGGCAAACAAGAACCCTTATCTCGAGACGAGTGAGTGGGGCTGGCAGCTCGATCCCATTGGCCTGAGGGTTACCCTTAACCAGATGTATGACCGCTATGGGCTGCCCCTGTATATCGCCGAGAACGGCCTCGGTACATCTGATGTAGTCGAGGAGGATGGCAGCATCCACGACGAGTATCGAATCGATTATTTGCGCCAGCACATAAAGTGCCTTAAAGAAGCGGTGATCGATGGCGTTGACGTGCGCGGATACATGATCTGGGGATTCATTGACCTTGTTGCCTGCGGTCCTCTTACGATGGACAAGCGCTACGGGCTTATCTATGTCGATCTGGATAATTGCGGCAACGGCACTGCGGAGCGCTCGCGTAAAGACTCTTTCTATTGGTATCAGAAATGTATCGCCACTAATGGCGAGGATCTTGGGTAGGAGTGATTGTCGTGGCAGACAAGAAGGAACTGGCCGCTCGTGTCCTCGAGCTCGTGGGCGGCGCCGATAACGTTGTTATGGCAACGCACTGCATTACAAGGCTCAGATTCAACCTGAAGGACGATAGCAAGGCAGACCTGGAGGCCCTTAAGACGCTTGACGGCGCCTTGGGCGCGCAGGTTAAAGACGGACAGTGGCAAGTTATCATCGGCGCCAGCGTGGGGTCGGTATATGACGAATTGGAGCCCATGCTAGGTGACAGGATGGGTGGCGAGGTCTCCGCCGACGCCGAGCAGCCTGAGCTCCAAAAAGGTTCGGCTCGCGTATTCGATATCATCACCGGCATCTTTTCCGCTATCATTCCCGCACTGGTGGCGGGAGGCATCGTAAAGGGCATCCTGGCTGCTATCGCGGCTTTTGGAATCGACACGGGTGCCGGCGACTTTGCGATATTCAATATGATTTCGGATATCCCGTTCTACTTCTTGCCGTTTTTGCTGGCAATGTCTACAGCTGATAAGTTCCGGGTCAACCGTTCGCTTGCGCTTTGTGTTGCCGGATCGCTGATGTACCCGACCATTGTCAACGCTGTCGGTACGGGCGAGACGCCCCTTGCGCTGTTCGGTTTTGCGGTGCCGATTTTTAGCTACGCCGATTCCGTGTTCCCGGTTATCTTTGGCGTCATTGGCTTGTCTTTTGTATATCGTGCAATCGACAAAGTCGTGCCGGATCTTTTTAAGCTCGTTGTCGTTCCGGCGCTCTCCCTTGCTATCGTGATTCCCGTCAACCTGTTTGTGCTCGCTCCGATTGGTGCCTGGTGCGGTCTTGGTCTTGCCAACGGTATCGTCTGGCTATTCTCGACGTTAGGCCCCGTTGCCGGTTTTCTGCTGGGCTTCTTTATGCCGCTTATCGTGCTCTTCGGCATGCATCAGTCAACGAGCCCTATCCAGATTTCCAATATCGCAACGCTTGGGTATGACTATCTGCTCCCGATCTCTTTCTGCCATAACCTCGCCGAAAGCGGTGCGTCTTTTGGTGCAGCCCTGCGCATGACCGACGAAAAGCTCAAGTCCGCTGCAATGACGTGCGCCTTCTCAGCATTTATGGGAATTTCCGAGCCCGCCTTGTTTACCGTTCAGGTTCCTAACAGGACTCCGCTTATCGCTGCGATGATTGCGGATGGCATTGGCGGTGCGCTTACCGTTGTTCTCGGCGCAAAGTGCTTCGGCTTTGTTATGCCCGGCATTACCTCGTTGCCCGTTTATGCCGATCCAAGCGGCAATCCCATGAACCTGATCATGATTGTCGTCTGCATCGCTTTGACTTGGGTTATCTCTGCGGCGCTCTCGTTTGCGCTCTATGGTCGTTTCGACAAAAAGTAACGACGTTTTGAGATAGACAATATTAATCGGCCGCTCGCCGGGGAATCGTTCTGCGACGCCCCAGCGAGCGGCATTTTATTGGTGGGGCGTGTCGTGTCGCCAACGGCGGCATGCCGCCTCGCCGCGCTAGTTGCGTCTGCCGCCTCCGTTGGCGCCCTGACGCCCCTGTGCCGCGCGATTGCGACCGGCAGTGTTCTGCGCGCGGGACATACCGCCGTGACCCTTGCTGCCCTTGGGCCCCTTGCCGGCGGCGCCACCGTGGGCCTTGCCGCCCTTCTTGCCGGTGCCATGCCCACCGCCGGCAGACGTCTCGCCCGGGCGTGGCGGCACGGGGCGAATCAGGCAATGCTTGGTATAGCCGATCAGATCACGACGCCCGGCCTTCTCTAGCGCCTCGCGCACCAGCTTGTAGTTCTCGGGCTTGCGATACTGGATGAGCGCGCGCTGCATGGCCTTCTCATGCGGGTCGCGCGCCACATAGATCGGCTCCATGGTGCGCGGATCCACGCCGGTGTAGTACATACAGGTCGACATGGTGGACGGCGTGGGGTAGAAGTCCTGCACCTGCTCGGGCATGTAGCCCATGTCGCGCACGGCTTCGGCAAGGTCCACGGCTTCCTTCATGGTTGAGCCCGGGTGGCTCGATATCAGATACGGCACCACGTACTGCTTGAGTCCGTATTCGCGGTTCAGGCGTTCAAATTTACGGCAGAACGCGTCGTAGACGGCGCGGCTCGGCTTGCCCATCACGGACAGCACCGCGTCGCTCACATGCTCGGGCGCTACGCGCAGCTGGCCCGAAACGTGATGCTCCAGCAGCTCGCGCAAAAACTCGTCCGAGGCGTCGGCCATGGTGTAGTCAAAGCGGATGCCGCTGCGCACGAAGACCTTCTTGACGCCCGGCAGCTGGCGCAGGTCGCGCAGCAACTGCGTATAGCCGCTCTCGTCGACCACCATGTTCTTGCATACGCTCGGCCACAGGCAGCGCTTGTTCTTGCACACGCCGTGCTTGAGCTGCTTGTCGCAGGCAGGGCGGCTAAAGTTTGCCGTCGGTCCGCCCACGTCGTTGATGTAGCCCTTAAACTCAGGATCGCGCGTGAGCAGCTCGGCTTCGCGCATGATCGAGTCGTGGCTGCGCATCTGCAGCACGCGACCCTGGTGGAAGGTGAGGGCGCAAAACGAGCACTCGCCAAAACACCCGCGGTTGGAGCTAATGGAAAACTTGATCTCGGCAAAGGCCGGCACGCCGCCTGCCGCGTCGTAGTCGGGATGCCAATCGCGTGCATAGGGGAGCTCGGCCACCTCGTCCATCTCGTCGGTGGTGAGCGTCGCCGACGGCGGGTTCTGCACCACATAGACGCTGTTGGGGTAGGGCTCTACCAGGCGATGCCCGGTGATGGGATCCATATTCTGCTGCTGCACGTTAAAGCTGCGCGCGTAGTTGAGCTTGTCGGCGGTAAGGTCGTCCCAGCTGGGCAGCAGGTCGTAGTCGTAGACCTCGTCGAGCGAACCCGTGCGGTAAACGGTGCCGTTGATATAGGTGATCTGATCGACGGTCAGCCCCGCGTCGAGCGCGTCGGCGATCTCGACGATCGCGTGCTCGCCCATGCCGTAGATGAGGATGTCGGCGCCCGAGTCGAGCAGCACCGAGCGCTTGAGCTTGTCCTGCCAATAGTCGTAGTGGGCCAGACGGCGCAGGCTTGCCTCGATGCCACCGATGATGATGGGAGCGTCCTTGAACGTCTGGCGGATGAGGTTGCCGTAGACCGTGACGGCACGGTTGGGGCGGTGGCCTTCCTCGCCGCCGGGGGTATAGGCGTCGGTGTGGCGGCGGTGCTTGGTCACCGAATAGTGGTTGACCATGGAGTCCATGTTGCCGGCGCTGACCAAAAAGCCCAGGCGCGGCTCGCCGAGCACCGTGATGCTGGCGGGGTCGGTCCAGTCGGGCTGGCAGATAATGCCCACCTTGTAGCCGTGTGCATCGAGTACGCGGCTGATGATGGCCATACCAAAGCTGGGGTGGTCCACGTAGGCGTCGCCGCAGATGTAGACAAAGTCGCACTGGTCCCAGCCGCGCGCATCCATGTCGGCGCGGCTGACGGGGAGGAATTTATCGCGGCCCGGGCGCCAGGGGCGGGCGGGCGTCGCTTGGGAATGCTTGGTGCGGGCGACCGTGGCCTGCTCCTTGCCGCCGCGCTTTTGCTGCTGGCCCTGTTTGCCCTGCTGACTGCGCTGGTTGTTCTGAGCGTGCTGAGGCTTTTTTGCCACGATCCCTCCCGGTGTCTGTATGCTGCACGTAATTGTAACCAGTCTTTTTGGGACGGGGCTAAAAAGACTGGGGGAGTACATGGACTAGTGAGTGGGAGCGTCGCCGCGCCCACCGTTTGTTTCCAGACTGTGTATCCCCGTGTCGAAGGAGCCGTCTCGCGCGCACGCCATGTTGTCAATGGGTTACAGTATGAACGGCGGCTATGTTTCCGCCAACGCACGAGAGGGTCGTCAACAAGGAGGATGCACGACGATGCAGCGTGCCAAACAGATATCGGAGTCCATCGAACTGGGCATTATCCTGGCGCTCGCCGGCGGCTTTATGGATGTGTATTCGTACATTGGGCGCGACCATGTTTTCGCAAACGCGCAGACGGGCAACATCTTGCTGGTGGGCGTGAGCATCTCGGAGGGCAATTGGACACTTGCGGGGCGCTACTTCTTCCCTGTGGTGTCGTTTGCCGTGGGCATTATGCTTGCCGACCTGGTACACGAACGGTTTGGCAGCGTGATTCACTGGCGCCAGGTGACGGTGTTCTTTGAAGCCGTCATCTTGCTGGGTGTGAGCTTTATCCCCGGTGGCGGTTACAACCTGCTCGCCAACTGCCTCACCTCGTTTGCCTGCGGCATGCAGGTCGAGAGCTTCCGCAAGATCCACGGTCACGGCATCGCTACGACCATGTGCATCGGCAACTTGCGCAACGCGCTGCAAAACGTGGACGATTACATCATCACCCACAGGCGCGGCTTTTTGGAAAACGGCCTGCTGTACTTTGGCGTGATCTTTACCTTTGTGTTTGGCGCCGTGTTGGGCAACTGGTGTATTGAGCGCATGGGCCTGCACGCCATCGTCGTGGCGAGCTTGCTGCTGTTTGTCGCGTTTGCCATCATGTTCATCGACCGCGAGCGCGACTTGCGCTTACGCTGGAAGGTTGCGGCCGAGGCTTGGAAAGAGGGCTGCCGAAAGTAACCGAATGCGGCAAAGGGGCTGTCCCTTTGCCGCACTGATCAATATTGGGGAGGGGACGGCCATCTCGGCCGCCCCTTTTTTTTGGAGTCTTAAGCGCTAAGGTGCATGTTTGTAATGACAAGATTTGACGTCAGCAAAGCGTGTTGCTTGAGGCTATAGAATAAAAATGTCATCTTTCCAGCTATGATTATTAGTTAAGGGGATGGACATATGTCAGAGCTTTTTATTCAAAATAAGACGACAGTAATCAAGTTGATAATCAAGGCGGAGAACTGTCCTCTTTATTGCTTTGTAGAGCCTTTCTGAGCAGCTATTCTATTATTAGTCTGGATGAGTCTTGCAACAATTTAGATAGTGTTTCGATATCCTTTTTGAAAGTAGCGTTTACGCAGGAGATGAAAAAGCATGCCGCCATTATTGCGGATCATGGACATGGTTTTGAACAATTTGCAGACTATGTAATACGGTTCCAGGAGCCAGGAAAAAAACTATCTAGCTCCTGAATGTTGTTACGAACTGCTTTTTGCGATTTATTCGAGATGCTCTTCAATCCGAGCCCTAAGAAGGGCAATGGCTGTAGGTATTCCAATTGCGGCGGCTAATTCGGCTTTATCCAAAACCTGTATGCTAAAGCACGATTGTTTATCACATTGAAGGACGATAACTGAAGATAGTTTCACTTCCCGTTGGCTGAATATATCGTAATCTCCAAATAGGAAGTTACCTTTTATTGTGTAATTCGGTATGTTCGTTATGCACTTCATCTCAAGTCTGTTTAGGCCATAATCAAACACCGCAACTTCCTCGTGTTCGATGATGAGCGCAACCCTGGGCATGTTGCTAAAACCACCGTCGACGACAGTGAAGAGTTTTTCATTTGCATCGTCATAAACGGTATATTTAAGACTCAATAGCTGTCCTAGTGGACCCGTGAACCCATGTTTTTTGATGTTGAGGCTGTCTCCCGCTGGGTTGATGAGAGCCAGAGTATGCGGATAAGGGTTACCTTCAATTGAGATTCGATATTCGTTTGTAGCCGTCTTGCTCGATTTAGGACCACTAGCCACCATGTGTCATCGCCTCGATCGAATTGGAACCGTCTTCTGCTTCGTGCGGAGAATTACGCCGTACGTTGCAGTAGATGCAGCTGCAATAACCGCATGGGCAATTTCTAACAAAATGAATGACGTTATTTGCTGCATGCATGTTATTCACTACAAAGTATCTTTTTATAAACGTATTGTCAAACATATATTGCTAAAACAGAAACAATTTATAGACTGAGTCGGTCGCAGTCTTTGGGCGATTGCTCCTATAATCTAGCCTTCGCTGCTGTCGGGAGGGAAGAACTAGGGCTCCGTTATTCTGTTGAAACGCTTTAACACCTTTGACGTTCTCACGCGTTTTTTGTTTCAAAAGCGTTAGGATGGAACTTATAGCGCGGGGCGTAATAGGTGCCCCGCACACGATGGGAGGCTATCAATGGCTAATCGTTTCGTTCTCAATACCATTTCTTATCATGGTTCCGGCGCCATCAAGGAGATCCCCGGCGAGCTCCAGCGTCGTGGCTACAAGAAGATCTTCGTCTGCTCCGACCCCGATCTGGTCAAGTTTGGCGTTACCGCTAAGGTGACCGACGAGCTCGACGCCGCCGGCATCGCTTGGAGCCTCTACTCCGAGATCAAGCCCAACCCCACTATCCAGAACGTCAAGGACGGCGTCGAGGCCTTTAAGGCCGCCGAGGCTGACGCTATCGTGACCATCGGTGGCGGCTCCTCCATGGACACCGCCAAGGCCATCGGCATCATCATCAACAACCCCGAGTTCGCCGATGTCCGCA
>OFMF01001843.1_pt1 | contig 14927 bp, 8 predicted proteins | sample 1541771 | NCBI WGS metagenome assembly OFMF01 (sample SAMN04209235, study PRJEB22552) | human gut metagenome | biome: gut; material: feces | host: Homo sapiens | place: USA: Oklahoma
ATCTGAATGAGGAGGAAAAACAGTGGCTGAAAGAAGCTACAAGAGAAATCTGAGAGCCGGCAGGGTATATTAACTGAATCAGCTTTTATTATCAGGGCATATGCATGAAGTAGTAAGATTTTTGTATATTGCCCTGATATTTTTTATTTATTTTGAAAATGGATTGAGGTGGAAAAAACATGTTTGTATTTCCATGGTATGCTTTAAATGATGAAATAAAAATCCTGGAAAATCCGGCAAACGGCGAGAATCTGGAATTATCCAGAACAGACCATATGCGGTATATGAAGGTTCCGTTTATTATTAATGTAATGTCCGGCGGACAGTATGAAGAAAAACAGAAAATCCGGTTTGGGGGTATTTCCAGCGGAAAAAAGTTTATGACCAAACAGGAAGGGGTCTGCCGCATTGAGGACGGAAAAATCATTTTTCCGGATGAATGGGGCATCAAAATGCACAGACATGATTATTATGAACTGATGTATGTGCTGGAAGGCTCAGTAGAACAGAAAATTGAAAACAGCTCCTATGTTTACCACAAGGGAGAGGGCTGTTTTATCAACCGCAACGCCAAACACCAGGAAATATCCGGGAAAGATTTTTTTGTGGTGTATCTGTGTCTGTCCAAGGAATATGTGCAGGAGCTTCTGGAGTATACCCATAAAGCTACCGGAAGCATTTACCGCTTTCTGGCATCCAGCATGAGCGGAAAATCTTCTTATAAAAAGGATTACCTTTATATTTCATGCACTTCCCAGGATGACAGCGTAAACAAAGCCTATGATCTTTTTGAGGAAATGACAAAGGAACTGATCCGGCAGGAACCAGGCTATCTTCATATTTTCTGTGGGCTGGTGGAGCGTTTGTTTGGAGTATTCCAGGATACGAATTTCTATAAAATACGCTATGTGACCCTGGACTGTTCTGCGGAGGAACAGCTTTTTGAAAAAATAAAGCTATTAATTGAAGAAAATCCCAGAAAGTATTCCAGGCAGGAACTGTCTGAAATACTGAACTACAGCGGCGATTATCTCAATAAAATCGTAAAAAAATTCACAGGCCTTACGATTACCGGCTATTCTCAGAAAGTTTTGCTGAAAAAAGCAAAGCTTTTATTGGAAGAAGGCGATATGAGTGTTTCTTCCGTTATGGAGCAGCTGGGCTTCCACGGCTCCAGCCGTTTTTACGAAATGTTCAAAGAAGAATTCCATATGCTGCCCGGAGATTGTAAAAAAACACATAAGAATGTCTGAAATGGATATAAAACCATGCACCTTGTCGTGTTTAGGACAATGAACTGACTTCCTTTTTGGAGTATTATAATAAACATAGAGAGACGGAAAAAGGAGGAAGTTATGAAAACCGCACAAAAACAAGGAAATATGTCACAGGTGGTGGCAGGAGAAGTAACCGGAAGAGAAATGTTCGGCCATGCCATTGCCGGTTTTGGACAGAATCTTATCTTCGGACTGTGGAGCAGCTACATGCTGGTATTCTACACAGATATTTTCGGAATATCTGCAGGCGCAGCAAGTATTATCATGCTGATCACAAGAATCTGGGATGGTATCAACGATCCTATGATGGGAACCATTGCAGACCACACAAAAACGAAATGGGGCCGGTACAGACCATGGCTTTTATTTATGGCTCCGGTTATTGTAATCTTTTTGGTACTGAACTTCAGCTCACCTGATCTGTCACCGACACTGAAGGTGGTATATGCAGCAGTTACTTATGTAATGATGAGTATGGCATTTACTGCAGTGGATGTTCCTTACTGGACCATGCCGGCAGCAATGTCCTCCAGCGTACAGAAACGTTCCAAGATCATCAGCTTTTCAAGAATGTCCACCACACTGGCAACAACTGTTCTGGGCATCATTGCAATCCCTCTGATCAATGCGCTTGGAAAAGGCGACAAGCAGAAGGGTTATATGCTGACAGCTCTTGTAGTTGGTCTTATTGGCGCCATGTTTTATCTCATCGGCTTTGCAAACATCCGCGAGCATGTAGAGCCGGTTCCAAATCAGAAAATCACTTTAAAGAGCTCTGTAAAAGCAATTGCGCAGAACAAGCCTCTGTTATTATTACTCTGCTGCGGACTTCTGGGCAACATCGGAACAATGCTGAAACAGGGAATGGTTATTTACTACGTAAAAGACTGTGTGGGTTCTGAATCCCTGATTCCGATCTTCAGTGTACTGTTCCTTCCGGGAATGTTCCTGGGTCTTGTCATTGCGCCGATATTTACCAAACGCTTTGATTCCAAAACCGTATTTATCGGAGGCAGGATCTTCGGAGTTATTGTAGACGTTGTATTTTTCTTTGCAGGATTTGAAAATGTCGGTCTTACCATGTTCTTATATTCACTGACAAGTATTCCTCTTGGAATTTCTTCTGTTGTATCCGGAACCATGGTCACCAATACTATCGAATATGCAGAGTGGAAATTCGGAAACCGCCAGGAAGGTCTTATCAGCTCCACACAGACACTTACAGCCAAAATCGGTATGGCATTAAGCGCAGGTGTAACAGGTCTGGTACTGGAAATGGCAAATTATGTTCCAAATCAGGTAACAAGCGAAACACAGATGATGATCCACGGCGCCTTTACTTTATTCTGCGCAGTGATCGGCGTACTGGCAATCATCCCGATGTTATTCAATAAATTTACAGACAAAGAGCATGCCAGAATCGTGGCAGAGCTTGCAGAACGCAAAAAACAGCAGGAACAGTAAGGAGAATCAAATGAGAACAAAACAGAATTTTGACAAAAACTGGAAGTATATCATTGATGAAGTAGGTCCGCTCCCAAAAACCTATGCTAAAAGCGGTATTGTAGCCGGAATCAGCAATGCTGTGGACGGAGAGCTTTTTGAGCCCTTCGCCGGAGCTGCAAATATGATCCGCGCCCTGCAGGATATCCTGCCTGCAGGGGATGACGCAAAGGGCGATGTAGACGCCGCAAATATGCTCATGGGAAATCTTCCGGAAAAGGCAAAATCTGCCAAACACTGGAAAAATGTAGATCTGCCTCATGATTTCCGTGTGGAGATCGGAGTGCAGGATACGGCTGCCAACTGGGCGCAGGGATACATTCCGGATGGAATCGCATACTACAGAAAAGCTTTCAAAATTCCAAAAAGCACGTTAGGCAAACGTGTTGTTCTCGAATTTGACGGCGTTATGAGAAACGCTTCCTTCTGGTATAACGGATGCTTTATCGGCGACCATTATTCCGGATATACAGGATTTCAGTTTGATGTCACTGAGCTGACCAAGTACGGAGACGATGAGGGAGACAACGTGATCCTGGTCCGCTGTGATACCACAAACGGAAGCGAAGGCTGGTGGTACGAAGGCGGCGGCATCTACCGTCATACCTGGCTTACCATTTACGAAAATGTCCATGTAGATCGCTGGGGCGTTTTTGTAAAGCCAGCTGTAACAGGCAAAGACGCTGTTCTGGATATTGAAACTACTGTGTGCAACGAAACCTTTGAAAAGAAAAATTACCGTGTATGCACTACAGTACTGGATCCTTCCGGCCAGGAGATCGGTCAGGCAGAGTGTGCAGGAGCGCTTCCTGTATACGGAAAGGACACACAGAAATCCAGCCTTACGGTCAAAGACGCTCAGCTTTGGGACTGCGAAAATCCATATATGTACAAGGCTATCACAGAAGTATTTGAGGATGACAGACTGGTTGACAATTATGAGACTGCTTTTGGTATCCGCAGCATTGAATACACCCGGGAAGGTCTTATTTTAAACGGTAAACAGACACCGCTTTACGGAACCTGTTTCCATCAGGACTTTGTAGGTGTAGGCGCCGGAATCCCGGATGCCATCCAGAACTATAAGATTAAAAAGATCAGAGAAGTCGGTTTCAATGCATTCCGTTCTTCTCATAATCCGGCAACTCTGGAGCTTCTGGATGCCTGCGACCACTATGGCGTACTGGTGATCAACGAAAACCGTATTATTGAAGCTACCAGGCACCGTATGGAAGATCTGGAAGAGCTGATCAGGAGCTCCAGAAACCATCCCTGTGTATTTGCATGGAGTATGTCAAATGAGGAGATTTTTGCCGGAAGCTACCAGGCGCTGCGTATCCTTGACAAGATGATCCCCTTTGCAAAGAGCCTGGATGACAGCAGACTGTTTTTATCTGCAGAGGCTTTCCTTTCAGGAGAAATGGCTGCCAGATACGGTCTGGAGATCTATGATATCTTTGGAATGAACTATGCAGAGTCTGCTCTTAATAATAACCAGATCAAAAACCTGTCCGAGAACTATCCGGATATGAAGTTTTTAAGTACAGAGAGCGCTTCCTGGTACACCACAAGAGGAATCTATGAGGATAACAAGGAACGTGGACACTGCTCCAGCTACGGAACACGCTACGTTATGATGGGCGGCGAAGGAGGCCCCAACGCAGGCGGAACGGCAAGACCGTGGCAGACCTGGAATTTTTATAAAGAAAATCCCAGAACCGGCGGCTTCTTTATCTGGACCGGTTTTGACTACAGAGGAGAGCCTACTCCGTTAAAGCAGTATCAGGTATGCTCCAACTTTGGTATCATGGATACCTGCGGCTTCCCGAAGGATGACTGCTTCTATTATGAGGCAAGAATGAAGGATACTCCGCTGATCCACATTATGCCTCACTGGACCTGGGAAAAGGAGGGTGAGATCAAAACCATCCGTCTGTATACCAACTGTGAGGAGGCTGAGCTGTTCTTAAACGGCGAATCCTTAGGCAGAAAAGCTCTTGAGGAAGACTGGATCCAGTTTGAGGTTCCCTACCATCCGGGAGAATTAAAGGCAGTGGGATATAAAAACGGCGAGATTATCGCAGAAGATATTCAGAGAACAGCCGGAAAACCGGCAGCCATCCGTATGGAGGCAGACCGAAGCTCTATTCAGGGTGACGGCATGGACGTTTCCTGCGTAAAGGTTTCTGTTGTGGATGAAAACGGTATTTTTGTTCCAAATGCAGAAAACAATATTACCTTTGAAGTAACAGGCGCAGGCCATCTTCTTGGTCTTGGAAACGGCGATCCGGGCTGCAGAGAAAATGACAAGGCAGCGTCCAGACATGCATTTTCCGGTCTGGTCCTGGCTCTGATCCAGTCCAATGAGGACAGCGGAGAGATTAAGGTCAAAGCATCCTCTGAAGGACTTGAAACCTGCCAGCTTATTTTAAAGGCAGAGTAACAGCCTTATCAAACAAAATAAACCAGAAGGGACTGGATTTACATCTGGTCTCTTCTGATTTTTTGTTTCTTTGCCAGGAAAGCAGCACATTCTGTAACAGCTTTTTTCGGTAAAGAAACAGATTCCTTAAGGATTGAGGGAACCGGTAAGTTCCAGTCATAATATGTTAAGAAAGTCGAGGAAATTGCTGTGAAATCATTTTATATAAACGGAACGGTCATCACGATGGAAGATGACGCGTTATATGCAGAAGCTGTGTGTACAGAAAACGGAAGGATTCTTGCAGTTGGTGCTCAGGATGAGATTATGAAGCTTTATAAAGAGAATGAAGATGAGATCATCGACCTTCACGGCGGCGCCATGCTTCCGGGATTTATTGACGGACATTCTCATTTTGTGGGAGTGGCAAATGCTATGAGACAGTGTGATCTGTCCTCCTGCGAAAGCTTCCAGGACATTATTGATACTATGAAAGCCTTTAAAGATCAGAAAAACCTCCCGGAGGGAGCATGGATTTCAGGATGTAATTATGACCACAATTTTCTGAAGGAAGGATGCCACCCCAACAGAGAGGTTCTGGATCAGATCAGTACGGAGAATCCGGTTCTGCTGATCCACGCCTCCTCTCATATGGGCGTGACAAACAGCAAAGGCCTTCAGCTTCAGGGAATTGACGAACATACAGAGGATCCTTCCGACGGCCGTTACGGACGTATCCGGGGTACACAGATTCCTGACGGATATATGGAAGAAAAAGCCTTTCTCAGATTCCAGGCCGGTATTCCCGCCGGTTCACCAAAGGAACTTATGAAGCTGATCGTAGAAGCCCAGAAGGTTTATGCAAGTTACGGTATTACAACTGTTCAGGACGGAATGGTAGGAAAGCCGCTGTTCCAGCTTCTGAAAGCCGCCTCAGATATGGGGCTGTTAGATCTTGATGTGGTTGGATATCTGGATATCACCACAGCTTCCGATCTTGCAGAGGAAGAATGCGATTATGCCGGACACTATCACAATCATCTGAAAATAGGCGGATATAAGATTTTTCTGGACGGTTCTCCCCAGGGAAAAACAGCCTGGATGACAGAACCCTATGAAGGCGAAAAGGATTATTGCGGATATCCTATCTATAATGATGAAAAGCTTCAAGCATATATCGGTCTGGCTCTTGACAAAAAGCAGCAGCTTCTTGCTCACTGCAACGGAGATGCTGCGGCAGAGCAGTATATCTCTCAGTTTGAAAAGGAGCTGTCTTTAAGGGAAGATAAAGATATCCACCGGACGGTTATGGTACATGCCCAGCTTGTACAAGAAGAGCAGCTTCACCGTATGGCCCGGATAGGGATGATCCCAAGCTTTTTTGTTGCGCACACCTATTACTGGGGAGATATTCATTTAAAGAATTTCGGTGAAAAGCGCGGAAGCCAGATTTCTCCGGTAAAGGCTGCCATAGACTATGATATGAAGTATACCTTCCATCAGGATTCCCCGGTAATCCCTCCGGATATGATGAAAACCGTTTCCTGCGCCGTAAACCGAATTACAAGAAAGGGCAGGAGTATTGGAGAAAACCAGAAAATATCTGTTCTGGATGCCCTGAAAGCCATAACAAAATACGGAGCATATCAGTATTTTGAGGAAAATACAAAAGGAACCATTGCACCTGGCAAAGCAGCAGATTTTGTAGTTCTGGATCAGAACCCTCTGACAGCAGAGCCGGAAGAGCTGGCAGATATTAAAGTGCTGCTGACGATCAAAGAAAATCAGGTGGTATTCAGGAAAGGGGAAGGAAATGAGTAAACGCAGTAAGGGAATCATTCTGGCTGTCATCACAGCTGTTATGTGGGGAATTATGGGAATCTTTGTGAGAGATCTTTCTGCTTATGAATTTTCCAATATAGATATTTCCTTTTTCCGATGCATACTGGCAGGAGGAGCATATTTTATTTTTCTTCTTATCACAAAGCCGCGGGCGCTGAAAATTGATGTGAAAGGTCTTCTGATCTGCCTTGTGTACGGGGCAGTGGCCTACAGTATCAGCTTTGTAAGCTACAGCGTGTCTGTTTCCAGGATTCCTGTGGGAGTGGCAACGGTTCTGATGTTTATGAGTCCGGTGTGGGTGGCTGTTCTCGGAAGATTTATGTTTAAGGAAAAACTGACAAAAAATAAGATCATTACCATCCTTATCTGTATTGTGGGAGCAGTCCTTGTTGCGGATATTCTGGGAAGCGGAAGCATCCGTCTGGACATGATCGGCGTTCTTGCAGGAATCGTCAATGGAATCGGCGTTGCCCTGCAGATCCTTCTTCCAAAGTTTTTTGCAAAGGATTATGACCGCGATACTCTTCTGGTGTACGGATTTCTGGGAGCAGCCGCAGTGCTGGCACTGGGCGTGGATTTCCCGGCGGTAGTCTCCAATATGAGTCAGGTTCCAACCGGAAATCTGGTATGGGATCTGTTTGGAATCGGTATTCTCTGTACTATGGTGGCAAATGTTTCCTGTGTAAAATCTACCCAGTATGTGGAGGCAACAACTACAAGTATTCTCTCTGCATTGGAGGTGGTTGTAGGCACACTGGCAGGATTTCTTGTATTTCATGAACATCTGACACTTCTGCAGATCCTGGGCGCAGTGATCATTGTCTGCGGCGCAGTGGGATCTGAGATCATCAGCCCTCCAAAGACGAAAAAATGACCGAATACTCAGTATTGAAACTTTCTGTCCGGCATGGTAGAATGATTGCGATTAAAAGAAACGGACTTTTCAGTAAAAAAGAGGTAAAATACATTTGAGCAGAAATACAACAATAAAAAATACATCAGAAACAGCAGATAACAGCTTATCCGTGGATATCAGCAAGCTTTCACCAATGATGGCCGAATATGTAAAAACAAAGCAGCAGTATAAGGACTGTATTTTATTCTACCGTCTGGGTGACTTCTACGAAATGTTTTTTGAGGATGCTCTGACCGTTACAAAAGAGCTGGAGATCACTTTGACAGGCAAAGACTGCGGACTGGAAGAAAGGGCCCCCATGTGCGGGGTCCCCTTTCATGCTGCGGAAACCTATATTAACCGTCTGATCGAAAAAGGCTATAAGGTTGCCATCTGTGAGCAGGTGGAAGACCCGAAAAAAGCAAAGGGACTGGTAAAAAGAGAGGTAATCCGCGTGGTAACTCCGGGAACCACTCTGGACGCGGCTTCTCTGGATGAATCCAAAAATAATTACCTGATGTCCATTGTATCTATGGAAGATCACTTTGGCTGCGCCATTGCGGATATTTCCACAGGCGACTGTTTTCTTACAGAGGTAGATAAACCACAGAAGCTCCTGGACGAGATCAATAAATTTGTCCCTGCCGAGATCATCTGCAACGACGCGTTTTTTATGAGCGGCGTGGATACGGATGATCTGAAAAACCGTCTGGGCATCTGTGTATTCCCTCTGGATGCCTGGTATTTTGACGACAGTCTGTGTAAGCGGACTTTAAAAGAGCATTTTCATGTAAATACTCTGGAGGGGCTGGGGATCCAGGATTATGACAGCGGAGTGATCGCTTCCGGCGCTCTGTTTCTTTATCTTCAGGAAACACAGAAATCAGCGCTTTCTCATATGGCAGGGATCCGTCCTTATGCGGCAGAAAAATATATGCTGATCGACAGCTCCAGCCGCAGAAATCTAGAGCTTGTGGAAACTCTTCGTGAAAAAAATAAAAGAGGCTCTCTTCTGTGGGTTCTGGATAAAACAAAAACTGCCATGGGAGCCCGTACCCTCCGCTCTTATGTGGAACAGCCTCTTATTGACGCTCAGGAGATCAACCGGCGTCTGGAAGCTCTGGAAGAGCTGAATAAAAGTCCCATGCTCAGGGATGAGATCCGGGAATACTTAAATCCCATTTACGATCTGGAACGACTGATCAGCCGCATCAGCTATCAGTCTGCCAATCCAAGAGATCTGGTTGCCTTTGCCTCCTCTCTTGAAATGCTTCCCCATATCCGGCAGATCCTGAAGGATTTTAAAACACCTCTTCTCACAGAACTTTATGAGGACATGGATCCTCTGGAGGATATTGCCGCTCTGATCAAAAGCGCCATTGTAGAGGAGCCGCCTCTGGCTCAGAAGGACGGAGGCATTATCCGGGAGGGCTATCACGAGGATGTAGATAAATTCCGCCGTTCCCGTACAGACGGCAAAAAATGGCTGACAGAGCTTGAGGCCAGAGAAAAAGAGCGCACAGGAATCAAAAATCTGAAGATCAAATACAACCGCGTATTTGGCTATTCTCTGGAGGTTACCAATTCCTTTAAGGAGCTGGTGCCGGAAAATTATATAAGAAAGCAGACTCTTACCAATGCAGAGCGTTACATTACCCAGGAATTAAAGGATCTGGAGGATCTGATCCTGGGGGCAGAGGATAAGCTCTACGCTCTGGAGTATGAGCTTTTCTGCGAGGTGCGCGATAAGGTAGGCGCAGAGGTTGTGCGTATTCAGAAAACTGCCAAGGCAGTTGCCGCCCTTGATGTTTTTGCCTCTCTGGCCCTGGTTGCCCAGAGAAATAACTATGTGCGCCCGAAGATCAATGAAAGCGGTGTCCTGGATATTAAAAACGGCAGACATCCGGTTGTGGAGCAGATGATCGAGCATGATATGTTTATTGCCAATGACACTTATCTTGACAATCAGAAAAAACGGGTGTCCATTATCACAGGTCCGAATATGGCAGGTAAATCCACCTATATGCGCCAGACAGCCCTGATCGTCCTTATGGCTCAGATCGGAAGCTTTGTTCCGGCAGACAAGGCAAATATCGGAATCGTGGACAGGATCTTTACCAGAGTAGGAGCTTCCGATGACCTTGCCAGCGGTCAGAGTACCTTTATGGTGGAAATGACAGAGGTTGCCAACATTCTGAGAAACGCCACTGCAAAAAGTCTTCTGATTCTGGACGAGATCGGAAGAGGAACCAGTACCTTTGACGGACTTGCCATTGCCTGGGCAGTGATCGAGCATATCAGCGATACAAAGCTCTGCGGGGCAAAAACTCTTTTTGCAACCCATTATCATGAGCTGACAGAGCTTGAGGGCAAGATCTCCGGCGTAAACAACTACTGTATTGCCGTAAAGGAAAAAGGCGATGATATTGTTTTTCTCCGGAAGATTGTTAAAGGCGGAGCAGACAAAAGCTATGGAATCCAGGTTGCCAAGCTTGCAGGAGTGCCGGATTCTGTGATCCGCCGGGCAAAGGAGCTGGTGGAAGAGTTAAGTGATGCGGACATTACGGCAGCAGTTAAGGATCTTACTTCCGCCTCAAAGAAAAAGCAGAAGATCGTGTACGATCAGGTGGATATGGCGCAGATGTCTCTTTTCGATACCGTACAGGACAATGATATTGTGGAAGAGATCCGAAATCTGGATCTGTCGCATCTGACGCCTATGGAGGCTATGAATATTCTTTATAATCTTCAGAACAAAATACAGAACCGCTGGTAAAAGCCTTCCAGGGCAAGACCGGCAGAAAGGAAGAAGGGGAAATTTAGGTTGAGAAAGATCGCGGTTTTAGACCAGAATACCATTGACAAGATCGCGGCAGGAGAAGTGGTGGAACGCCCTTCCTCTGTTGTAAAAGAGCTTGTGGAAAATGCCATTGACGCAGGAGCCACGGCTGTTACGGTGGAGATCACAGACGGCGGCAAAAAGCTGATCCGCATTACAGATAACGGAGCAGGCATTGAGGCAGACCAGATTCCTCTTGCCTTTCTCCGTCATGCTACCAGCAAAATCGAAAAAGTGGAGGATCTGGAACAGATTGCTTCTCTTGGATTCCGCGGGGAGGCGTTATCCAGTATCGCGGCTGTGTCTCAGGTGGAGCTGATCACAAAAACTCCGTCTGCGGTCAGCGGCTCCCGATATATTATTGAAGGCGGAGTGGAACATTCTCTGGAAGAGCTTGGAGCTCCGGAGGGAACTACCTTCCTTGTGCGTAATCTTTTTTATAACACTCCGGCAAGAAGCAAATTCCTGAAATCAGATATGACAGAAGCCAATTACATCCATACCTTAATGGAGCAGCTTGCTCTGTCTCATCCGGAGATTTCTTTTAAATACATCCAGAACCGGCAGGTAAAGCTTCACAGCTCCGGAAATTACAGCGTAAAAGATGTGATCTACAGCGTTTACGGCAGAGACATCACAAAAGCGCTTCTGGATGCGGAATTTGAAAATGATTTTATGAAGATCACCGGGTTTGTGGGAAAACCGGAAATTGCCAGAGGAAACCGAAGCTTTGAGAATTATTATATCAATGGCCGCTATGTAAAAAATAACATTATCACAAAAGCCATAGAGAACGCCTACAAGGGTTTTCTGATGCAGCATAAATTTCCTTTTGTGTCCCTTCAGATGCAGATGGAGGGAAATGATCTGGACGTAAACGTTCACCCTGCCAAGCGTGAAGTAAGGTTTGCCAGAGAGCAGGAGGTCTATGAGGCAGTTTACGATACCGTTCGCCGGGCGCTGACGGGAAAAGAGATGATCCCAAAGGTTTCTGTGGGCCGTCCGGAGCCGGAAACAAAGGAAACACCTGTAAAGTCTGTTTCTGTTCCGGAACCCTTTGAAAAGAAACGAAGAGAACAGCTTTACGGACATACAGAAAAAGAAATGCAGGAAACCGGAATATCCGGCGCCGGAGCTTATTCAGGCGCAGGTTCGTTTGTCTCGGAAAAAACAAAGTCATGGATGGAACGGCCGGCTTACCAGAGTACCGTAAAAGAACCCTCCGTTTCGTACAGCGTTTCTCATACAACGGAAACAAAGAAACCCCAGGTTTTTTCCGCCTCGGAAGAAGATCTTTTTCAGGGAACTCTCCGTGAAAAGCAGGAAGAGGAGCTGAAACGGGAAACAGAAACAAAGCTTCCGGCTGAAGAAAACAATGAATTAAAAAATACCAACTACATCGAATCAGAAAATAAGAACTCAGGATCAGAGAGATCAGGCCCGGAAAAAGAGCGCTTACTTTTAGAAAAAACACAGACAAAATCCGTGGATTCCGTTGAGAAACCAATGGACGCTGCCTGTGATGATCACTCACCGGAGAAAACTGAACAGAATCCGGAGACGGTGATCAGGGAGGAAAACGGTCAGGAGCTTTCATCATCAGACTCGGAACACAACAGCCGGGAAATGACAGCCCAGGAGCCAAGGCAGCTGGAGTTATTTGAGGAAAAGCTTCTTGCGCCGGAATCCCGGGAACATATCCGCCTGGTAGGACAGATCTTTGACACCTACTGGCTGGCACAGTTTGGCGATAATTTTTATATTATTGATCAGCATGCTGCCCATGAAAAGGTTTATTATGAACGGCTTGTAAAAAGCTTCCGGGAAAAGACTGTGGATTCTCAGTATCTGAATCCGCCTCTGATCGTAACCTTAAATCTTCAGGAAGAGAACATCCTGAAGGAAAATCAGAAATACTTTTCTCAGTTTGGATTTGAGATTGAGGAATTTGGCGGAAAAGAATACCGGATCAGTGCGGTTCCAGCCACTCTCTATGGATTCAGTGAAGAAGCACTGTTTCTGGAAATGCTGGATCAGCTTTCCGGCAGCGGGGAAAAGGATGCCCTTGATATTTTTGCATCCAGACTGGCGACTATGGCATGTAAGGCAGCAGTCAAGGGAAATCACGCCATGTCAGCGAAAGAGGCGGAAAAGCTTATTGACGAGCTTCTGACCCTGGATAACCCTTATCACTGTCCTCACGGACGCCCTACCATTATTTCCATGACAAGAACAGAACTGGAAAAGAAATTTAAACGAATTGTTTAGGAGAGCCATATGAAACAGCCCTTGATCGTACTGACCGGACCGACGGCAGTAGGAAAAACAAGTCTTTCCATTTCCCTTGCAAAGGCAGTAAAAGGAGAGATCATTTCTGCAGATTCCATGCAGGTATATAAAAAAATGGATATTGGTTCCGCAAAGATCCGATCTGAAGAAATGCAGGGAATTCCTCATTATCTGGTGGATGTTCTGGAACCGGAGGAAGAATTTCATATTGTAAAATTTCAGCAGATGGCAAAAAAAGCCATGGAGGATATTTATTCCAGAGGAAAAATACCCATTCTGGTAGGAGGAACCGGGTTTTATATTCAGGCAGTTACAAAGGATATTGATTTTACAGAAGCTCAGCAGGAAAATGATTACCGGAAGGAACTGGAAGCTCTTGCAGAAGAAAAAGGCGGGGAGCATCTCCATGAAATGCTGAGAAAGGTGGATCCTGTAAGCGCAGATGCCATTCACGCCCACAATGTAAAGCGTGTGATCCGGGCTCTTGAGTTTTATCATCAGAACGGTTCTCCCATCTCTGCTCACAATGAAGAACAGAAACAGCATGAAAGTCCCTACAATCTGGCTTATTTTGTCCTGAATATGCCACGGGAGCTTCTTTATGAAAGAATTGATCTGCGGGTGGACCAGATGATGAAGGAAGGTCTTCTGGAAGAGGTGTCCAGGCTAAAGGAAGAGGGCTGCCACAGAGGAATGGTATCCATGCAGGGACTTGGATATAAAGAAATCCTTGCTTATCTGGACGGAGAATACCCTCTTGAGGAAGCTGTCAGAGTGTTGAAGAGGGATACCAGACATTTTGCCAAACGACAGCTTACCTGGTTCCGGAGAGAGCAGGAAGTAATCTGGGTAAACAAAGATCAGTTTTCCTATCAGGAAGATCAGATTCTTGACTATATGCTGGAAGTATGCAGACAGAAGGGAATCCTTGTATAAAACCATACAGATATCAACCGGATTTTACAGCTTCCTCGTCCGTATATCAGGAGGCTTACGGACAAGGCTTTGATGGTTACTCAGTGATAGAAATACCCTGTAATAAATTACAGGATTGAATAAAAAAAAGAGGTTGCATGATGAAAGAAATATATGAACAGTTAGGAATTTCAGAAGAGGTTTATAATTTTGGCGCACAGGTGGAAACATCTCTGAAAAAGCGCTTTGAGGAATTTGATCGAAAAGCAGAATATAATCAGATGAAGGTGCTGCTTGCCATGCAGAAAAACAAGGTCAGCGAGGCATGTCTGTATTCATCTACAGGTTATGGATACAATGATATCGGAAGGGATACCCTGGAAGAAGTCTATGCCAGCACCTTCCATACAGAGGCAGCCCTGGTGCGTCCCCTTCTGGCCTGCGGAACCCATGCCCTGGCTGTGGCTCTTGCGGGAAATCTCCGTCCCGGAGATGAACTGCTCTCCCCTGTGGGAAAGCCTTATGATACCTTAGAGGAGGTCATTGGTATCCGTCCGTCCAAAGGTTCTCTGGCTGAATATGGCGTAACCTATCGTCAGGTAGAACTTTTAGAAGACGGCAGCTTTGACTATGAAGGGATTCGTCAAGCGATTAATGAGAAGACAAAAATGGTGGAGATACAGCGTTCCAAAGGCTATCTCACCCGTCCTACTTTTTCGGTCAGCCAGATTGGAGAGTTAATTGCTTTTATTAAGGGGATTAAGCCGGACGTTATTTGCATGGTGGATAACTGCTACGGTGAATTTGTAGAAAAAATAGAGCCAAGTGATGTAGGCGCTGATTTAATTGTAGGCTCTCTGATTAAGAATCCCGGCGGCGGACTTGCCCCAATCGGCGGCTATATTGCAGGAAAACAGGAATATGTGGACAATGCCGCATACCGTC
>OFMF01001865.1_pt1 | contig 14827 bp, 10 predicted proteins | sample 1541771 | NCBI WGS metagenome assembly OFMF01 (sample SAMN04209235, study PRJEB22552) | human gut metagenome | biome: gut; material: feces | host: Homo sapiens | place: USA: Oklahoma
GTTTTACGTGTGGAAGGTCACGAACACACGATTCATTTTACGCCGGAAATCGGCGAAACCCTTATAAGACCTTGTTTTTATGGGCTTTACAACGTGTTGTAGTATAGCACAGGAACTGATGAAAATCAAGATTTATGAAAAATTTGAAAATATAGCACATAAAGCTCAAATCTGCATATTGTATTCTTAAATTGCATATGCTATAATGCCAGTAGGCAAAAAGATAATGCTATTCCATAGTGAACAGCAATGAAAACCCCTCGGACTGCATTCCGAGGGGTTTTCTATTCCTAATTTTGGTGTGGAAAGGCTTATATCCACAGGCTAGTTACCGGCTATTTGTCGCCATCTAACCATTTGATGATGTAGTGGCAAACTACACCAGCCGCAACAGCGACAATAAAAGATAATACTAAATCCATAGTGAGCACCTCCCTTCTGTACCGGTATAGGAGGCGGTAACATTATCAGTATAGCTTAGTCTATTTTATCTGGCAATCACTTTTTGTTGCTCAATTTTCTGAAACAGCCTTGCCAACACAATAACCGCTGCTGCTGCCAATACAACCTCTGCCACAAACTGTGCATAAGCCAGTCCATACAAAGGAAGTAAATAATTTAAAAGATACAGCGCCGGTATTTCCAGAATAATTTTTCTCATAATTGCAAAAATAAGAGCTTCTCTCCCCATTCCTACGGCTTGGAACACACCTACTGCCATAAAATCCATACATAAAAACGGCAATCCCAGACAAAATCCTCTTAAAAATTTTGTTCCGTAAGAAATAATGGCTTCATTTGACATAAACATTTCTGTCAGCTGTGTGGAACTTAAATAATAAAAAACTGCCACAACAGTAATAAATCCCAGACTTGCTCTTGCGGCAAACATCAGTGTTCCTTTCATTCTCTTATGATTGCCGCTGGAATAAGAATAACTGATTAAAGGCATAATTCCCTGAGAAATTCCCATGGCAATGTTCATAGGCACCATATTGATTTTCTGGGTAATCCCCATTGCCGCAACTGCATCTGCACCAAAAGAAGATGTAAAATTATTCAAAATCGTCATTCCCGTAACGTTTAAAAGGTTCTGAATTGATGCTGGAATTCCCACTGCACAAATTCCACAGATAATATTTTTGTCCAGAGAAAGGCGTTTGGGATTTACACACACAAAAGTACTTTTTCTTTTTTTATAGAGTAATACAAAGAAGTAAATACAGGCAACACAGTTAGATAAAAAGGTGGCAAGTCCTGCTCCTTCCGCTCCCATATTCAAGCCCCACGGAAGTATAAAAACAGGGTCCAAAATAATATTTAAAAAGCAGCCGCTCATTGTTCCGATACTGGCATGCAGCGCAGAACCCTCTGCTCTTACCATATACGCCATAACAACATTTAAAATAGCAGGCACTGCTCCGTAAATAGAGGTCCATTTCAAATATTCTCCTGTGGCAGCCATAGTCTCAGTATTTGCTCCCAGCATACGAAGCAACGGTGCATTAAAAACAAAACATGCCAACGCAAATAGCGCACCGGATATAATTGCACAATAAAAGCCCAGTGCAGAGCTTTTATATACCGTATCGTAATCTTTTCTTCCCAGAGCACGGCTCATCATACTGGAGCTGCCCACTCCGAAAAGATTGTTCACCGCATTAAATGCCAAAAGCACCGGGGCTGCCAAGGTAACTGCCGCATTCTGAATTGGGTCATTGCACATTCCTACAAAATAGGTATCCGCCAGATTATAAAGCACCATAACAAGCGAGCTGAGAATTGTGGGTATTGCCAGCTTTGCAACTGCCTTTGGAATTGGTGTCTGTTCAAACAAAATGATTTTATCTGTATTTTCCGACAACGAATTTTCCTCCACTTCTATTAAATTCCTGCATAATAAGGGCTGTTCATTAAGCAACAACTCCATGTACGCCTAATGTGGCAGCCCTTGTAATTATTCTATCTAAAAATCATTTTCTTAGCAATACTGACGCACAATTTCCTGCATCTTTTCAAACTGTTGTTCCATTTCATCAACCAGACGAAACTGTGTACGGGCACGAACCAGATTGTGCTCCGGATAAGCTGTCTTAAAGTAAGTATCTCCTTCCAGATAATCTGTCAGGAAACGCATACCACATTCCAAAGTCATTAAGCGTGCTCCCCATGGAAGACTTTCTATTTCCTCAGGTGTAAGCACACCATCTGTACCTTCCAGATAACCTTTCACATACATTTCATATAAGGAAATATCGAAGTGCATTAAATCCAGATTTCTTTCATCCTCTTCTGCGGTAGCTGCGCCAAAACGGATAGAGTCACCAAAATCATTGGCAGCCAAGCCCGGCATAATAGTATCTAAATCAATAATGCACAGTCCTTTTCCGGTATCCGCATCAAATAAAATATTGTTTAATTTCGTATCATTATGTGTTACTCGTAAAGGAAGTTTTCCTTCTTCCTGCTGTTTTACCAGAACGCCGCAATCTGCTTCTCTTTCCAAAGCAAACTTAACCTCAGGGCGGCAGGTAATGGCTCTGTTTTTAATATCACGCTTTACAGCACGCTTGAAATTTGCAAAACGTTTTACTGTATTATGGAAATCAGGAATGGTCTCTTTTAAGCTGGATGCCGGATAATTACCAAGCTGCTTTAAGAAATGTCCGAAACTGTTTCCTGACTGATAAAACTGCTCCGGTTCTTCCACCAACTGATAGCATACAGAATTCGGAATGTAATGATAACATCTCCAAGGCTGTCCTTCACTGTCTTCAAAATAAGTGCATCCGGCTTTTGTCTTAATACAAGATAAAGTTTCTCTGTCCGGATCTCCGCCTTCCTCTCGAATAACGTTACGAAGGTATTCTGTTACACCGAAAATATTTTCCATAACCCCTGCCGGATCTTTAAATACGTTGTTATTTACTCGCTGAAGAATATATGCAAACTCATCTCCTGCATCCGTAGGCATATAAACAGCATAAGTTTCATTGATATGTCCCTGTCCAAAAGGTTTCACATAGCTGCATTGATTACCAAATCCGAAAGCATATAAGGCATCTTCCAGATTTCTGTTTGTAACGCCGTCAATTTTTCTTCTGGTAGAAAATACCACTTCGCCGGCCTCCACTTTACGTTTTACATCAATATTACAATTTGCTTTCACAACACTTCCCAGTCCGATATGTGCTCCCTTTGCAACATGAGAGTCATGGTCTACAACCGCACCGCTGTTTACAAGAACACCATGCTCAATGACTGTATGTGTATTAACAACTGCACGCTGCATAATAAAACTTCCGTTGCCAATTTCCGCACTTGGGCTTACTACTGCTGACGGATGAATAATTGCCGGCACTTTATATCCTGCTTCCATGAGCTTTTCTGTCCAATAAAGGCGCATTCCGTTATCTCCGAGAGCTGCTACTGCTGTATCATATTCTCCTAGAAATGCCTGATAATCACAGCATTTTCCAATGACATCTTCTCCTTTAACTGCATCATCCAAAAATACTACTTTTGCATATCCAATCAGTCTGGCTGTTTCCTGTATCATCTGACCAAAACCGCCCGCACCTAAAATCAATAAACTTTTCATTTGTTTTTGTATGAAGCTTATAAGCTTCTATTTCTCCTTTCACAAATATCGTTTTCATTGTCTCCTATTTTATCATACATAGTAAAAAAAGAACACCTTTTTGAACTTTTCTGGCAAAAAAGTGCTCTTTTCGCTTTAACCATACAATTATTTTGTATAGTTGTATATTATTCTATTCACTTTTTACAAGGTTTCCATGAAAAAGTCTAAATAACATACGTGCCTTTTCCACGCATTTTGTAATTTGCTCCTGTTTTTCTTCCTGTGAAATATCCTCCGGAAATCCCAAATTCAAAATCTCCATGTAGGCACTTAAAAAATCATTCCAGCGAGTCCTTTTCACATCTAAAACACCTCTAATTCCTGCTGCTGCCGAAATATAACGGGCATCGCATTTTTGTGCCCATATTCTATAATCTATACGTACTAAACTAAAAGAGTCCACCGCTATTGCATATCCTTCCAGAACCCGCTCCTGTCCCTCTTTCAAATCTCTAAGTTCTCTTGCATGATTTCCTATAAATGCAGCTACACCTGCTATACTTTCTCCACTTACAGAAGAGCAAAAAAGTCCCTGAACAAATTCTCTTAGACTTTCTCTGCTGCTTATATCAGTCTTTTCCGCACGATAGCGCATAATAGTCTCAGAAGCATATATAATCGGAAACTTCGATTTTCTCATAAAATCCTGTTCCAATATCCGGTCTCTTAGCGCTTTACTTAACAGCTCCCCTTTTCCCTCACAGAGCTTGGAAAAGTTATTATCTCTTATCTCTGTCATTCCTATCCTCCACTGATTAAATCTGCATCTCCTCTTCAAAATCTCCTCTCATTTCGCAGAATTCCTCTGTATCAAAGAAGTCCTTTAATGAAATCTCAAATCCCTCGCAAATTTTATGAATAGTAAATATTCCCGGATTTTTCGTTGAACCATTTACAATGTGCAGCAACGTAGTAAGGGGAACTGCTGATTTATAGGATAGCGCATAATAAGTTATTCCTTGTTCCTTACACAGATTATTAATACGATCTGCTAATATCTTTCGTGAACGAATCATAAATAGTACCTCCATTTTTGGTACTATCAGTGTACTACTTATTATTTTCCAATTACTACCATATATAACACTAGTGCCTTATTTGATAGTACACTTTCCATCTCTATTCTACTGTAACACTCTTTGCAAGATTTCTTGGCTTATCAACATCCAAGCCCTTAGCAACTGAAATATAATATGCCAGCAACTGCAGTGGAACAACAGCCAGACTGGTAGTAAAAACATCCTGTGTCTTAGGCACATACACAGTAAAATCTGCAATATCTTCTATAGAATAATTCCCATAAGAAGTCAGCCCTAAGACACATGCTCCACGACTTCGCACTTCTACTAAATTGCTGACCTCTTTCTCAAATAAATCCGGTTGTGTTGCTGCACCAACTACCAGAACGCCCTCTTCAATAAGAGAAATCGTGCCATGCTTTAATTCCCCTGCCGCATAAGCCTCTGAGTGAATATAAGATATTTCTTTTAGCTTCAAAGAACCTTCTAAAGAAATGGCATAGTCCAGACCTCTACCAATAAAGAACACATCCTTTGTATGTGAATACTTATTGGCAAGCCATTGTATTCTTTCTTTTTCATCTAAAATCTTTTGAATTTTCTCAGGAAGTCTTCCCAATTCATGAATATATTCTCTATACTCTTTATCCTTAATTGTCCCCCTTACTTTTCCAAAAAGTAATCCAATGAGATAAACTGCTGCCAGCTGAGTACTGTACGCTTTTGTAGTAGCCACAGAGATTTCCGGTCCTGCCCATGTATAAAAAACACTATCTGCTTCTCGCGCAATAGAGCTGCCTACTACATTTACAATTCCCAGAACTTTATAACCTCTTTTCTTAGACTCCCTTAAAGCTGCCAGCGAATCTGCCGTTTCCCCCGACTGACTCACCACAATTACCAATGTATCCTCGGTCATAAGAGGGTTCCTATATCGAAACTCCGATGCCAAGTCCACGTCTACCGGTATTTTTGCCAGCTTTTCCAATACATATTTTGCACATACACACACATGATATGCAGAGCCACAAGCTACCATCTGAATACGACTGACTTTCTTAATATCCTCATCTGTCATTTCCAATTCATCAATTACAATTTTTCCATTCTTAATTCTGGGACTGATGGTATCTGCCACCGCTTTTGGCTGCTCATAGATTTCCTTCAACATAAAATGCTCAAATCCTTCTTTTTCCGCCGCCTTTGCATCCCACTCCACGGTTTTGAACTCTTTCTGCAGATCTTCCTGGTCAATATCAAAAAACCGAATACCATCTGCCTTAATTTCAGCAATTTCTCTGTCATCAATATAGCATACTGTCTTTGTATATTTTAAAATCGCAGGAACATCAGATGCAATAAAATTTCCCTGAGAAGATTTTCCAACGATTAAAGGACTATCCTTTCTCACCGCATACATAACTCCCGGATTTTCCTGAAAAAGAATACCCAGGGCATAGGAACCTCTCACTCTTCCTAATACCTTTGTAATTGCCTCCAAGCAATTCCCTTTATAATAATAATCCAAAAGATGAGCAATTACTTCTGTATCTGTTTCTGACACAAATTCATAACCCTTTTTCTGCAAATATTCCTTTATCTCCTTGTAATTTTCAATAATCCCATTATGTACTACTGCAATTTTTTTATCCTTTGACACATGAGGATGTGCATTAACTACGGACGGTTCACCATGAGTAGCCCAGCGGGTATGACCAATTCCGCAACATCCTTTTACTGCTTTTCCATTATCTGTCATCTCTCGAAGCGCCTGCAGACGTCCTTTCGCCTTGATAATCTCGATTTCTTTTTTATCCCGGCTATTATCCTGCACTGCAATACCGGCAGAATCATATCCTCTATACTCCAGCTTGGAAAGCCCCTCTATCAAAATAGATGCCGCATTTTCTTTTCCCACATATCCCACAATTCCACACATATTTTATACCTCCTATTTGTACAATCGTTTTATTTTTTTGTATTTTCGTCTAATTATAGCAGATTTCTTTCCATTTTTTAATGTTTTCTTGCATATTTTCTCATTTTTTCCATACCTTACAAAAAAACTCCTTCATTATCCTTTTTTTCTTATAATATTTACAATAAATATGAAAAAATAAAGAAGACGAAAGAAATGGATGCTTTCGTCTTCTTACTCTTCCTTTTTATTTTTTCTCTCTCAAATATTTCCCCGCATCTTTTATAAAACTGACTGCAATCATCACAATGACAATCGCTATAGGAAACGCTGCTACAATACTGACAGACTGAAGATTACTCATAGAACTTTCCGAAAATACCAATCCAATAGGAAGTACAATCAACAAGATACACCACATTAACTGTATCAGCTTATTTGGACTCTCATTTTCTCCCAGTTTTCTATAACTATAGCAAGAAGCTGTCAGTGCAATAGAGTCAAAAGAAGTTGCATAAAATGCAATCATCGTAATCAATAATAACACTAAAATCAGCGGTGCACATGGCAGCGTCTTAATTACAGAAATAATCATTCCATATACATCTCCGTCAGCCTGATACTGTGCAATAAAATCTGCTGCACCGGATGTCTGCAGTCCCATAGAATAATTTCCTAAAACCACAAAACTTACCAGTGTAGAACCAACTCCAAATCCATATCCGCCTAAAATTGTCTGGCGAATGGTTCTTCCCCTGGAAATACTTCCAATAAAGAACGGAGCTGCAACACACCAAACCATCCAATAAGCCCAATAATAAATCGTCCAATTCTGAGGGAAAGAAGATGTTCTCAAAGGATCTGTAAAGGTGGAAAGCTCCACAAATTCTCCAATCATCTTTCCAAAAGAGGCAAATCCTGATTCAATAATATATTTTGTCTCTCCTCCGAATAAAAGAACAAACAACAACAATCCAAAGAACAGATAAATACACGCTTTTGCCAGAAAACTAATCCCCTTAAATCCGTGTAAAAGAGAATAGGTGTAAACAAGGCAAGTTAAAAGCAGAATAATAATCGTAATTACTGTACGACTAATTTCAACGTGGAACAGCTCGCTTACCACTTCTGCCATCAAAGGAGTTGCAACGCTAAAGGTTGTTGCTGTTCCTGCCAGCAGAGCAAACACTGCTAATAAGTCAATTATTTTTCCTGCTAATCCGTCTGTATGTTTACCCAATAAAGGACGGCATGCTTCGGAATATTTCTGACGTTCTCTTTTTCTTACGTGAAGCATAAACCCAAATGCAGCTGCCAAAACAAGGTAAAATCCCCATGGAATAAAGCTCCAGTGGAACATAGGGAACACCCCTGCCCATTCCTGTATACTTCCTAGCTCTGCAATGTGGGGATCTGATGCATACATAACCCATTCTGAGAAAGAATAAAACAAAATATCTGCTGCAAGTCCACAGGTAAACATCATACTGCCCCATGCAAAAAAGGAATACTTTGGTTTCTCATCTTTGCCACCTAACACAATATCTCCATACTTTGACATTGCTATATAAATGGAAAGCAAAAATACACCAAGTCCGATTACCAGATAATAAGTTCCAAATGTATCACCAAAGAAAAAACGAATTTGGCTCAATATTGCATTAGACTGCTCCGGCATAAAGAAAAATAACACACTAAGGGCAACTACAATTCCAAGAGGAACCAGAGTAATGGTCCAATCAATCTGTTTTTTGCTGTCTTTCTGCATCTGAATTCCCTCCTAAATACTTCTCATAACTGCTATCTATCTGAGCAAGCTCGGATAAATTATCCACTTCAATAATATCTCCAACTTCCATCTTGCGAATACCCAGTCGGTATTCCTGTGGATGACAGAACATTGCCACATCATCCCAGTAAATCTGGCGGTTTTCCTTTTCTTCAAATTCCTCTTCCAGATGCTTCTTCAGCCTCTTTCCATCCTCTGCATTCCAACGGGAAATACTAAACAGCTGCCAGCCGCATTTACCTCCTGTTCTGCTGCAGGATTTTACAATTCCATCCTCCACAGTCATCAGCCATTCATCTGTCTCTTCATCTGTCCAGACTGCATTATAACCGGAACGCTCAAACTCCGGTGCCAGAATAGACGGATTATAAATCATCTGATCCCCATCCAGAATAATCACATCTTCCAGATGCTCTCTTGCCACATACAGAGAAGAAATGTTGTTATAAACAGAATAATATGGGTTTTCAATTAATTTCACCTGAGGATAATCTTTCTCCAAAACTGCAAACTTCTCTTTTAAATATCCTACTACTACATAAATCTCAGATATTCCATTTTCTAAAAGTCCCTGTATAACGGTATCAATCATTCGTACTCCGTTTACCTTTACAAGAGGTTTTGGTGTTTCCAATGTCACCGGCTGCATTCTCTTTCCAATTCCTGCCGCCATAATAATTGCACGCTTTACTTTATACATTTTCTTCTTTTCCTTCCCTGCTAAGCTCTTCCTTCACAATCTTATAGTAATCCTTTGCATATCGGTATTGTTTCAGAGAATATTCTCCAAATTCCACACCACAGATACTCTTATATTCACACCAGTTGCTCCATAAAAATCCACATACTGCAATATAGGCATAAATTTTTATACGAATCTCTCTTTCACACCCATGTTCAAAATAAGCATCAATTAATTTCTCTACATGTTCTCTGTCATACATGGCATAAATCGCAAACATTGCAATATCCACGTGCACATCCTGCATTCCTGCGTATTCCCAGTCAATCAAGCGAATTTCATCCCCTGTAAAAAGGAAATTATCCGGAACTGCATCAATATGAGTAAGGGCAATATTCTTAGGAGCTTTATCAATATAAGCTTTCAGCTCATAGACCTTTCTTTTTGTTTCTTCATAGTCACGATACATGGACTTTGCTCCGTTTCGCAACGATTCATAATATTCTATCTGACCAAACAAATCAAATTCATGGTTTACCTGAAGCTTACATTCATGAAATCCACGAAGCTTTTTCATACATTTCTGCACATCCTCTTCTACATAAGGATCACATACTCTGGCATTATCTAAAAATTTAGTAATTTTATATCCTGTCTCAGGAGACATATAACAAACCGGATCACAGATATTCTGACCTTCCAATGCCTGATAGACATTATATTCATTCTTACGATTAATCATCTTATCTGTTCCCTCTCCCGGAACACGCATAATATAACGCTCTCCTCGGCAACTAAATTCAAAAGAACGATTTGTCATGCCCTTTTTCAAAGCCTTTATTCCTACAATTTCCTTTGTGTCACAGGAAAGCACTTCCGAAATCAAAGAAATAATATCTGAATTCAATTGATTAGAGTCTTCATCTAAATCTCTTAATTCCTCTAAGGTGTTAATTTCGTACACCAGATTTTGAGAAACCTCACGAGGCTTTAAAATCATCTTGCCATTCTTCATTGCCGCTTCTTCCCAAAACGCATAAGCATATTCCCTTTCTTTTGAAAGACGTAAAATATTTTCTCTTAAAGCCTCTGCCTCCTCTTTCAAAATATAAGAAATACCAAACATCTGATTTCCCAACTCGTTTTTCTTTGTTTCTACAATTTCTTTCTTCCGGTTAATTCTTACATTGCTCTCCTCAATCTCTTTGTCACTGAGCATATACCATGAGTACCATTCCTTATCTGAAAAAGGATTTTTAAAACACCATAAATCACAAGGTAATATGTAAGTATTCCCGATTTTGTCCATAACTCTTTTCAAAGAATAGAGATTATTTTTTGTCATATAATCCTTGTTATAAATCAGATTTACATGATATTTATCAATTAAATAATCATACTGTTCCTTCATAAATCCAACAACAATATCGATGTTAAAAACACCAACTTCATGTAACTGCTTAATCAGCCTTTCAATCAACGGCTCTCCCTTAATCTCCAAAATTCCCTTTGGAACTTCCACATTAATGGGAACCATTCTCATTCCAAACCCTGCTGCAAGAATAATTGCATTTTTCGGCTTCTTTTCTTCTAATTCCTCATATACCTTTGAGGTACACTGCATCTTTTCATCTAAATAACCAAGTTCTGTCAGTTTCTTCAAAGAACTATTTACCTTGCCCAGAGAATATCCTGTTATTTCTGATAAAATTCTCTGGTTCACATAGTCCTGCTCCATAATGCAGTTCATCAAATCATATTCTTGAATGTTCATGTTCTTTCTCCTTTTATTTTTTATGAACATAAGGGTATCATAACACCTTTTATAGAAAGACGCAAGAAAATATTTTTAATTTTTCTGGCAATCCGCTTTTTTTAAAAGCTCATATCGTTTTAAAAACATATCATAAAACTGAGGTAATTTAGAAAACCATTCTTTTTTAATTTCACCGATTTGATTCATTCCAATTCTCTTTACCGCTTCTTCTGCTGCTTCCTGCTGATTCTTCTTTACACCAAATGTGGTCTGGCAATTCGCTCCTTCTAAAGTATCATACGAATAAAATGATTGATTAAAATCCATCAATTTATGGAGTGATACTGGTTTATTATTCGAATTTTTCACCAATACTCCCCAATTTCCCCAGTATCTATCTATGTTTCCAACAAGATAATCAATAATATTCATCATATAATAATTATAGCGATCCAATGATAAAATATACTTTTTTATGTCACGATTATGGTTCTGAGAATATATTTCCATTAATTCCATAGAAGCAATAGAGTACTCTTTCGATGTAATATTTTCGCTTCGCGTTACTTTCTCATTATCAAATACGTCCTCCGTATAGACAACCTGGGAAACATCAAAACATTGACAGATCTTACTTGCCAATAATTCTCTTTCCACCGTTTCAATTCCACCATCTTTTAATAAAACGAAACCATTTTCTACGCGCTTCCACGCCTTTGGAAAGCATCCGTTCGTCGATAAATCCTTTGCAAGGTTTGCGTTATCCACCGTATATTGTCTTCCTCTTAATGCTATATCTATAAATGTATTCTCTAAATGATTTTCATACAGATTCACTTCTTCAAAAGATACTTTTTCACCTTTCTTACGTACCCAAAAAGGATCTGTTAAAGATGCGCAACGATAACTCAAAGCAATCTTTGCTCTTTCCTTATCCGTTACTGCCTGAGTCATTCCTATACTGTTTAAAATTTCTTTCGCATAAGTCCTGTCTAAAGTGAGTACTCTGGTAGCACACCAGTAATTAAAATTTGTAACATTACTGACCAATGTATCTATATCTTCCTCTTCTTCAAGATAAAGATTATAAGGCATAAAACTTGTAATAAACTTTGGAGAACCCTGTCTCATCGATTTTTGCTACTTTTCTATTTCTATGCATAATCTCATATACAGTTTTATTCATTACAAATCACCTGTCCTTTTTGATTGATATCCTTATATTATCATACTTTAGCTTTACTATAAAAGAAAAAAGCTGCTGCTTTATGGATTTTAATCATTAAGCAACAGCTCTTGAAACCAAAGTAATTTATACAGCCACTCCTGTCTATATAATCTACCTATTCTTTGTTCCTTTTCTTCTTAAAATCATCAACAAAAATGCCCCGCATACCATCATTATACTATAGAATGAAATTCTATTTGTATCACTCGTTTTAGGTGTTTTGGTTTCTGATTTATCTGGTTTATTTGGTTTTTCTGGCTTAACCGGTTTATTCGGTGTCTCCGGTTTCTCTGGCTTAGCCGGGTTGTCTGGTGTCTCCGGCTTTTCTGGCTCAACCGGCTTGTCTGGTGTCTCCGGTTTCTCTGGCTCAACCGGCTTGTCTGGTATCTCCGGTTTCTCTGGCTCTACTGGCTTATTTGGTGTCTCCGGTTTCTCTGGCTCAATGGGCTTATTTGGTATCTCCGGCTTCTTTTCTAAAAATTCAATTTTATAAATTTTCTCATCCCATTTTTCATTTAACGTGTTTTTTATTTCATCATTTACTTGTATCGTAACTGTTCCCGGTAATTTTTCCAGAACGTATGTCCCATCTTTAATTTTTTCGCCATTCACTTTTATCTGTGCTCCCGGAATAATTGTTTTCAAATGTAAAACTGCATTTTCTATCTCCGGCTGATAAAATACTTGGTATTCTAATTTTCCGGGTTCTATTTTAAATTCTGGAATTTGTTCAATCTTTATTTCATCCATGGAAGCATTATATGCTTTTAATGTAAAAGGAACAGAAATCTCTTGTTCAACAGACGGATTTTTTAAATGTCGCAATGTCGCTGTAAATGTTATTTTTAAATCATTTTCTCCTGCTGCCGGACGTTGATTAACGCAAAAAGCCTTTACATAACGTCCACCAAAATCATTACTGTCATGAACGTTTATATATTCTGGCGCTGAGCTTGATTTCCATACAATTTCTACGTCGCTATGATCTGCTTCTTTGCTCCAAACGATGCCTTCTTCTGTAAGGCGTGCAAAATATATCTCCTGCATGTCTGTATAGACAGTATCTGCATTAGGATTTTCTCCCCGAATACCTTCCATTAAATGTTCCTGAACCAATTTAAGCTGTTCTTGATAAAGCATATCAGGGTTCTCAATTCCGTTTTTGTATTCTTCTAATCGTTCATGGTTTTTAATACTTTTTTTATCTGCCGCACTCAACACTTCATACTGTACTAACAGCTTCTGTGCCAATTCTAATTGTTCCTTCGACGCATGAGAAACCTGTGGAAGTTTTTCAATTTCACCCTCTAAATAAGGTTTGCTCACCACTGAAATTGTATACGCACTCTCTTTTAATGAGCCTTCCTGTTTATGATCTTCATCACTTACTTTGATAGCTAATTTACAAAAGCCGTCTTCCAATTCTATATTTTGTCGATGTGACCTTCCCCAATCTGTTCCGTTAACTACCAGTTTAGCGCCTTGATTATACAAACTAATTTCAACTGGAAGCGTCTCTAATGTCTGATCAAGCAAATATGACGTTTCAGTTTCTTCAGGCTTAACCGTAACGATTTTTTCTCCGATTTTAATTGTTTTTATACCCGCATTTACTGCCTTAACCACAATATTCGCTTCAACTGGAACATCAACCAATTTCTGTAAATCTTTATTATCTTTGTATAAGGCTGCATACCTTCCTAATTGTATACTGCTAATTTTATTACGAATTACAACATGTGTATCTGTTTCCGGTCGCTGTTCCAGAACCAGATTTGTGGCAGAAAATATACTTTGCCCTCCCTCTGGATATACAACATCAAAGGCTTGATTTGTAGGCAGAGCAAATCCATAATAGCTTTTATCCTTTGCATTTTCTACCCAATTTAGCTTAAATCCGTCTTTTAATGTTCCTGTATAATTTACTTCTTGAAACATCTGTAAATCCGTAGTTACATTATCCTTATCGTAATTTTTATACTGAATTCCTTCAAAAAAATTATTTTTAACCAGTTCTAATACCGCCAGCTCCTCATCAATTTCCTCCTGTGATAATGCTGGAATTTCCACAACAAGGTCTTTCGTAGCTTCTATACCATCTTTTTCCAAAGTATAAGATATTGTAGCTGTTTTTTTCTCATTGCCTACATCTGCCCGAATTGGTCTTGCAGTATACTTATAGGGAAACTCCAATGCATTCAGTGTCTTGGAAACAATCGTTGTTTTTACTTCATTCCATGCGTATCCTGCCAAATTTGCAACATTAGGAAGAATAAAATCATAACGAACATTTCCATTTAAATAATCTGGTCCAAACGCAATATTCTCTTTTTTAATTGTACTGTAAGTGATATTTTCTGGTACAAAATAAGTATCTAGTACAGCGAATAATAAATAATTGCTATATTAAACCGATGCCGCTTCCTCTTCACTGATTTCATCCATTTTATACTTCCAGTGATAAACTACAGGCTCACGGTTTATTTCGTCAAAATACTTGTAAATTCGTTCTTCCAATTCCTGTTTGCTATTAACACGAATTCCATGAAGCATCTGTCTGGTCATCTTACTGAAGAAGCTTTCAATCATATTTAACCATGAGCCATGTTTTGGTGTAAATACAAATTTAAAACGTCCCTTTGGCATAGTATCCAGAAAGCACCGTGTTTCTTTAGAAGTATGTGCTGAATGATTATCCAGAATAATCCGAATGGTATCCTGTGATGGATATTTTTTATCCAGTATCTTTAAAAACTCAATAAAATCAGAACTCTTATGGGTTTCACTTACTA
>OFMF01001908.1_pt1 | contig 14487 bp, 7 predicted proteins | sample 1541771 | NCBI WGS metagenome assembly OFMF01 (sample SAMN04209235, study PRJEB22552) | human gut metagenome | biome: gut; material: feces | host: Homo sapiens | place: USA: Oklahoma
TTGTAGAACTGGAAGACAAAGCCCAGCTCACGGCGGCGATACTCGCCCAGGTCGGCAGGCTTGAGCACCGTGAGGTCGCAGCTGTCCACCATGATGGAGCCGCCGTCAGCATCCTCCAGGCCGCCGATCAGGTTGAGAAAGGTCGACTTGCCCGAGCCCGAGGGCCCCAGCATGACGCAGATCTCGCCGCGGTTGATGGACGCGTCGATGCCATCGAGTACCGTCAGGCGCGCGTCACCGTCGCCGTAGTGCTTTTTGAGATCCTTAACCTGGACGTAGGCTTCCTGCGTTGCCATGGTATCCCCCATTGTTAGCCTCGTACTACTTTATGAACGTAATAGTAAACCTTGGCGAACTATTTTGGGGCGAGAGTGGGGATTTGTTTCAGACTAGTCATTGGGGGCGTTCTTAAATGACCAGTCACAAGGGACGCTCTTTCGCCACCCGGCAGTTGGGGACGCTCCTTATCTGCCCCCGATGGCTAGTCATTTAAGTCTGTCCCCAATGAATACTTTTGGTCGTTTAAGTCTGTCCCCAATGAGTAGGTGTCTAGGCGTGGGATTTGTTGTGGGCGAGGGCTAGGCCTACGGCGGCGATGGCCGCGGCAAAGAGCACTGTGACGCCCAGATCGCAAGCGATGTCGCCCAGCACGGTGGACGTCAGGTCCGCGGCGAGCGCCTTGCCAATCGCGTCGTTCACCCAATACGTCGGCACAAAATGCGCCGCGGTCTGCACGGCTGGGCCCATCAGCGACAGCGGCATCCAGGCGCCGCCCAAAAACGTCATGAGCATGCCGAGCAGGTTGCCCACACCGTTGAGCAGCTCCTCACGCGCACCCAGGCTCGAAAGGGCAAAGCCAACGGCCAGAGGCGTGCACGCCAGGGCAAACGTCGCCGCCAGCGCCAGACACACACGACCCACGCCGACCTCGGCAACCGCGCCGGCAAAGCCCACGACGCCCATCATGCTCGACACAAACCAGATGCAGACGGTGATCACGGCGGCGGCTGCAAACACGGCAAGCGAGCGCCGGCGCTCGGAGATTGGACCGGCATCCATACGACGCACGCGCTCAGGCTCGTTCATGCCCGAGAACACCAACCCCACCGACACGATGACCGACGAGATAATCGCGTACGCACCGAAGTTGAAATACGACTCGAGCGTGGCGGCGGCAGTCGAGTCGACCTTGACCTGCTCGATCTCGACCTCGGCACGCTCGGTGGCCGCATGCTCGGCGGCCTTGGCAACGTCGCCGTTAGAGGCGGCGGGCTCAAGTGCGGCCGCAGCGCCCGCGAGCGAGATCCAGCGCGAGGCCTCGGCAGACGAAAGCGCCGCCGCCATGGTGCCGGCACCGTAGGTCACATCGAGCTTGGGCAGGGACTCCCCCACGCGGGCGGCTGCAACAAGGTCGCCCTCAAACCCCTCCGGGATAAAGAACACGCAATCGGCGCTACCCTTGGCGCTGTTGCTCTTGGAGAGCGCGTCCGCGAGGTCGTAGGTGCCGTCGCCGACGCCCGTGACCAGCTCAAAGCGCGAACCCAGATGCTTGGTAAGCGCACGCGAAAGGTCGCTGTCATCGCGGTCGACCACGACCACGTTGGCATCGTAGGGCTTGTACTCGGTGAGCTGCGACGAGTTCCAGCTCACCGATGCCGCGATGAATACACCCATGAGCGAAATGAACACCGTGTAGATGAGCAGGTAGAGCGGGTGCGCGAGCGCCATGCGAAGCGCAGTCTTAAAGGTGCTCATAGCGGCTCCTTCCAAAGATCAGCGTGGCGGCGGCAACGAACAGCAGCGCCATAAGGACCAGCGCGCCAGTGCGAACGACAAAGGGGCCCAGGTCCTCAAAGAAATACAGGCGGTTGAACATGTCGCAGATGAGCTTGACGGGGTTGAGCCAGCACTCGGCCGGGCAGGCGCGGGCGACGTCGTCGGCAAGCGCCATCGCCGGCTCGCCGTAGAGGCCGGCGAACAGGGCGCACGTGGTGGCAAAGCCCGTGAGGATGCCGGACTTGGACGCCTTGCCGCCCTTAACGGGAAGCGTGCCCACAAAGAGTCCCAGGCCCGTGGCGGCAAGCGCGGAAGCGGCGCCGCCCACCAGACACAGCCCCTCGCGCCCGCCAAAGTCGACGCCCACGACCAGGCGCACGTAGCCGATTGCGATCGCCATCGAGGCGAAGGAAACCAGCCACGAGCCGACAAAGATGCCGGCCAGCGACGCCGTCTTGGAAAGACCGCCCACGCAGCGACGCGCGCCGAGGCCCGACAGATTGGGTTGTAAATCGACGACGCTCAAGGCGGCAAACTCGGCAGACATCATCGCGACCAGACCAAAGAGCGCATAGTAGTAGATGACCGTGCCATCGGGCGTGGTGCGTGTCAGGCTTACGCGGCGGGTTCCGCCCTCGAGCGACAGGGCGCGCGCAACCGCCTCCGGGTCGGCGAGCGCCGCCGGGTTGTCCTGGGAAATCTGGCGCATGAGCTCGGCATTTTGCGTATACGAGCTTGCCACCGTCTCCAGAATGCTGCGGTCGGTGAGCACGGACGAGGCACGCGAGTTGTCATAGCTCGAAAGCAACGTGAGTTTGGGCGTGCCCGCGTCGTCGACCGTATAGATGCCCGCAACCTCGCCGGCCTTAAGCGCACGGTTCGCATCGGCTGCGTCGTCGAGCTCGTGGATCTCGAGCAGATGATCGTCACCTTCCTTGGCAAGCGACGTCGCCACGCCCTTAAAGGTCGAAGCGTCCCAAGCCTCGTCCGCCACGACGGCAACCGGCACCGGGTCGATCTTGCCGTCGGAGCTGAGGTTCGCAAACATAAACATGAACATCGTGGAAAGTGCAATGGGAAAGAGAGCGCCCCAGACCCACGTGCTCGGCCGGCGCAGCAGCATCTTGACCGTAGTGATGATGGTGTTGAACATGGCCGCCCCCTAGTCGCGCAGCTCGCGGCCGGTGATCTCGAGGAACACGTCGTTGAGGGTCGGCGGCTCGCTCCACACGCGGCCGAGTGCCACGTCGGCAGCGCGCAGCGTGTCGAGGATGTCGACCAGATTGTGCGGGCTCGCTTCGCAGGTGCAGACGAGCTCGCCGCCGGAAAGCTCAACGCTGAGCACGTGCTCGAGGGCACGCAGCCGCTCGACCGTGGCGGGCTCGACGGCGCCGACCTCGACCGTCACGCGCTCGCCCATCTGAATCATGCGTTTGAGCTCGTCATTGGTGCCCTGCGCCAGCACACGTCCGCCGTCCATGATCATGATGCGGCTGCAAATCTGCTCGACTTCCTCCATGTAATGGCTGGTATACACCACCGTAGCGCCCTCGTCGCGCAAGCGGCAGATGCCCTCCAGGATGGCGTTGCGACTCTGCGGGTCGACTGCCACCGTGGGCTCGTCAAAGAAGATGAGCTCGGGCTTGTGCGCAACGCCGCAGGCAATGTTGAGGCGACGTGCCAGGCCGCCCGAGAGCTTGCCGGGGCGGAACTTGGCAAAGTCGCCCAGGCCGACAAAGTCGATCGCCTCGTCCACGAGCGCACGGCGGCGCTTACGGTCGCTAACGTAAAGGCTGCAGAAATAGTCGATATTCTCGCGCACGGTGAGCTCGTCGAACACCGCCACCTGCTGCGGCACCACACCGATGCGGCGCTTGAGGTCGTAGCGGGCGGGCGTCATGGGCTCGCCGAACAACTCGATGGTGCCCTTATCGTAGGCAAGCAGCTGCAGGATACAGTTGATGGACGTGGTTTTGCCCGAGCCGTTGGGGCCGAGCAGGCCAAAGATCTCGCCGGGGGCGATGCTCAGGTTAAAGTGGTCGAGCGCGATAAGATCGTCATAGCGCTTGACGAGGTTTTCGACGTGGACGATGTCTGTCATGAGGCGGCCCTTCCGTTGATTGCGGCCCGGTACGATTGCATCATCGCAGGAGCCGCCGGCGCGCACCAGTGAGCTTTGTCACGAGTGCGAGGCTTGGCCGCGTGGCCTGCCGACGCCCCCGATTTGCCGCATGGGAGGAATGTCACAGTTGCGCAGGCGGCCCCTCCACCACGCGCGGCTTCGCGTACAATACCCGTATGAACAGGCTTTTCGACAAATCGATCGTGCTGGCGTGCTGTATTGCGGCCGCCATGGGTCTTGCTGTGGACGCTCGCCTAGTCGCGGCGTTTTGCCTTGGCGTTATTGCCACCTCGCTGGCCGAGGTGGCACAGGATGAACGCACGCGCCGTGCAAGCGAGGCCGCGAGCTACGTTTACATCATCGCGGCCGTCTTTATACCGCCGTTTGTGCCGTTTGCGCCCCTCGCCCTCTATGACATCGCGCGACGCGTGCGCCGTGAACGCATCTGGCCCGCGCTGGCGATTGGCGCCGTGTTTGTCTGCGCGCTTGTCGCGGACCTTCGCGGCGGCGCGCTCACCACCCGAACGCTCCTGCTGACCGCCATCCTTTCGGTTGCCGCCACCTTGTTATCGCTACGTACCGCCCAGCTGGAGCGCGAGCAACAGCGCATGCGCCGTACCCGCGACGGGCTGCAAGAACGAGCCCTCGCGCTCGAAGCGCGCAACCGCGACCTTGCCGACCGCCAGGACTACGAAGTCGAGCTCGCGACACTCGCCGAACGCGCCCGCATCGCGCGCGAGATCCACGATAACGTCGGGCACCAGCTCACGCGCGCCTCGCTGCAGGCCGAAGCCCTACGCGTGGTCCACGCCGACGAGCCTGGCGTCGCCGCCGATTTCGCCGACGTTAAACGCACGGTTGACGAGGCGCTCCAGCTTGTGCGCACCAGCGTCCACGCGCTCAACGACAACGCCGTCGACCTTTCCGTGCAGCTCGAACGCATTGTTGAAGGCGCGCGCTCGGACGGCGGCCCGCAGATTGAGCTTGAAGTTTTGGCCGAGCATGCGCCCGCAAATGTCGCCAACTGCTTTGCAGCGGTCCTGCGCGAGGCACTCTCCAATACCATGCGCCACGCTTGCGCCCAGACCGTCACCGTACGATGCATGGAACATCCGTCGTTTTACCAGCTTGTCGTTACCGACGATGGCGCGGGCGGGGTCCAAGCAAGCGGCCGCGGCGCTGCGGAGGGCATGGGGCTCGCCTCCATGCGCGAGCGCATCGAGGCGCTTGGCGGCACCTTCACCGCCGGCCCGCGTGCCAGCGCCGGCGCCTGGCGCGTGTTTGCCACCGTTCCCAAACAGCAAGGAGATGAGGACCGATGAGGCTCATCGTTGTCGACGACGACCGCTTAGTGGTCGATTCGCTCAAGATTATCCTGGGCGCCCAGCCGCAGATCGAAGTGGTGGGCACCGGCGCCAATGGCGACGAGGCGGTCGCGCTCTACAGCGAGCACGCGCCCGACATCGCGCTGCTCGACATTCAGATGCCGGGACGCGACGGCCTTTCGGCGGCACGCGAAATCCTTGAGCGCGACCCCACGGCGCGCGTGGTGTTTCTGACGACATTCTCGGATGACGAGTACATTGTGTCGGCGCTTAAACTGAGCGCCCGCGGCTACCTGATCAAGACCGATGTCGCCGCCATTCCGCCGGCGTTGGCACAGGTCATGGATGGCAAACGCGTGCTCGAGGGCAAGGCGATCGAGGATATCGATTTTAATGGGGCGGGCACCGAAGCCGACGCGCCCCGCCGGCCCACAGCCTTTGCCGGCCTAACCGACCGCGAGTTCGAAGTCGCCGAGCTCATCGCCCGCGGCCTCGACAACAAGGAGATCGCCGCCACCGCCTACATGGGTGAAGGCACCGTGCGCAACCACATCAGCTCGATCCTTGCAAAGATGGGCCTGCGCAACCGCACGCAGATCGCCATCGCCTACCTGCGAGGGTAGTTGCCCAACGACTGACCGCCCCGGCATAGCAAAATGGCTGCCACCGATTTAATACCATTTCAAAACTATGCCGGTTTACGGGGCTAAACTCAGGACCCCCATCCATACCCGCGTTTTCTGCAAAATGACGGCTCGTCTACCTGCGATTTTATTTTCACGAATATCGGCATGGTTGGGGACTCGTGACTCAGCCCCGTAAACCGGCATAGTTTTGTTCGTGGCGGCCCTGCACGAGTGCCTCCGCCAGCCTCACGGGACCAAAATGATCCGTTTTCCTCCGCCCCCAAGGGATCAGCCGGAACCGCTCGCCACGAAACTGGCCCATCTACTACGTTTGACCCGACACCCCTGACCATACCTTCGTTTTGAGCATAACCGCAGGCGTTCTACCTGCGGTTATGTTTTGGCGTTTTTTGGCATGGTTGGAGGTAAGGGGCCAAACGTAGTAGATGGGCCGGTTTCGTGGCGCACCCACCTCCCCCACGCACAAAAATGCCGCCGCGGAGGAGGGAGATGCCTCCGTGGCGGCTGGGGGTGGGGTGGGGGCTACATTTCTGGCTCCCCGCCGGCCGCCCGGGGCCTTTTGGCCCCGGGCGCTACCAGCGTGCCTAACGCTTACGGATACCCCAGACCAGGGCACCGACACCGGCCGTGGCAATAACAAATGCCATGAGCAGTGCAGCGGCCTGCTGGTCACCCGTGGTGGGCAGGAAACCCTTGACCGTCTTGACGATGTTCGTCACGGTCTTGTGCGTGCCGGGGTCGGGCGTCGGCACGGGCGTCTCGGGCTTCTTGTACGTGTTGTTGAACACGATACCCTCGACGCTCTTGTCGCCCTTGGTAAAGGCGACGTTCGCCTTGAGGTTGCCCTCGCCGTCGTCGACCACGTTGACGGTCGCGGTAAAGACGGACTTGTCATAGGTCATACCGGCCTCGTCGCCCTTGACCTCGCTGATGGTGTAGACGTACGTACCAGGCTCGTCGTACTCGAACTTGTCGAAGTTGATCTTGCCGTCGGCATCGTTGGTGACGGTGGACTCGATGTCCTCGCCAACGAGCTTAAAGCTAAACTCGTCCTTCTTGAGCTCGCGTCCCTCAAGCACCTTGATGGCGCCGATGGAAACCTGCGTGGGCATGGCGTGATACTTGTTGGTAAAGCCAGCCGACTCGGTGGTTCCCTCGAGCTTGTGCGTCGCGGTCAGCGTGCCGTCGCCATTGTCGGAGACGGTGGTCACGACGGTGTAGGTCGTGCCGTCATAGGTGACGCCCTTGTACAGGCCGAGCGCGTTGGGGCAAGCCTCGCGCAGCGTGTACGTGTGCGTGCCGGGCGCCTCATAGTGGATCGGGCTCAGCGTAACGGTGCCGTTGGCGTCGTTGGTGCCACTAGCGACAGTCACGCCGTCCTCGAGCAGCTCAAACGTGAACTCGCCAGCTGCAAGGTCGCGTCCGGTCAGACGCTTGACCGTCTTGACCTGATCGGTCACGGACGAATCGGTGGGCGTCACGCTGTAGGTGTTGGTGAATGTGAAGGCCGCACCGTCGTCGCCGTTGCGCACGACACTCAGGTGTCCGGCACGGTCGTCAGTCACTGTGTAGGAAACCTTGCGCGCGGTGTTGGCGTCGTTAGTCACGCCAGGGGCGCTACCGGACTCGGTCACCGTGTAGGTAAAAGTGTGCGAGCGCGGAGCGGTGGGGGCTGCGGGCTCGGATTCGTCGCTGGGCTCGTCGGCGTTGGCATCAGCGTCGGCGTTGGCCTCTTCAGCCTCTGCCTCGTCGGCCTCGGCCTCGTCGGCTTCGTCTGCCTCGGCCTTATCGGTCGCATCGTCCGTCACGCCCAGGGCGCGGTTGAGGTCCTCGAGCGTAAAGTGGATCTTGCCAAAGTCCACGTTGCCGGCCGTGTCGTTGGTTGCGGTCGTGTGCTCGGGCATCGGGGCACCCGCCTCGTCAGCGGTCACGGTAAAGGTAAACTTACCTGCGATGTCGGCCGGGGTCAGGCCCTCAGCTGCCTGGAGCTTCTTGGTGCCGGCAAGCGCGGCGTCAACGGCATCGGCGCCGTAGACGTTCTCGAACAAGGGTTGAATTCCGTCGTAGGCGGGCGTCGCCGTCAGAGTCCCGTCACCGTTGTCGACGACGATGACCTTAAAGCTAAAGCTCGGCTTTGCGGCGGTAATGCCCTTTGCTGCGAGCGGAGACGTGTACTCGAAGGCCGTGTAGTTGATGGTCCATGCAAGCTTGGCATCCGTGTCGGTACGGATGGCGCGGTTGGCGTTTACCAGGTCGGCGAGCATCTCGGTCGTGTAATGCAGAGCACCAAAACTCACTTGGCCGTTAACGTTGGTAACGCACGTACCCTCGATGGCTTCCGTCTCGCCCGCATAGGCGATGCCAAAGTAGAACTCGCCGTCGACCATCGGGCGACCGGTCAGGGTCTTGGTGGCAACGATCTGAGCAACGTCACCACCGTGCGCATCGGTCGATGCGCTATAGCTGTTTTTGAACGGGACCAGAGCGCTCTCAACCTTGTTCTCGCCGCTCTTGTGGATCGTCTCGTGCGTGCCCTCGGGACCGCCGGAGACGGTCGTCGTAGCGGTAATCGTACCGGCACCATCGTCGGTGACAGCGATCGTCACGGTACGGGCAGCATCGTCGTAGGTGTAACCGGGCTTGTGGTCGTTCGTCTCGGCCACGGTGTATTTGAAGGTCTTGCCGGCGTCAGCCTGCGTAAACTTGACCTCCTTGCCGGCCAGAATGTCGATCAGGCCGACGGTTCCCTCTGTCGCTGCAGGGGACTTGTACACGTTGGCACCCTCGTGCAGGCCGAGCGCGTTGGCAGAAGCCGCGTCAGCGGGCGTCACGGTAAAGGTGAACTGGCCCTCGGTCATGGGACGTCCGGAGAGGGCCTTGCTAAGCTTAAGGCCGCCGGCCGCGGCGTAATCGAGCTCAGAGCGGTACATGTTGGTAAAGCGTCCGTTTTCCTTCTTGGTGACGTTGGCGGTCAGGACGCCCTTGCCGTTATCAGTCACGGTCACTTCGGCGGTCGCGACATGTCCGTCATACGTCATGCCTGCCGCGTTGCCCGCGTTCTCGCGAATCTCGTACTTGTAGGTTCCGGCAGCCGTGTAGTGGATCTTGCCGAACTTGATGGCGGCGATGCCGTCCTTCGCGTCCTTATTACTCACGGTTACGGTTGCGGGATCGGGCAGCGGGGCGCCTTCGGGGGCGGTGATGGTAAAGCTGAACTCGTCCCCATCCGTCCAGTCGCGGCCGTCAATGGCCTTGCTCAGGCCAAAGTCGAGCTCTGTGTCGAGCGGGGTCACGCTGTAGGTGTTCTCGAAAGTTGCTTCCTTAACGTCCTTCAGAACATGCGTGGCGCTGAGCGTACCGTCGCCGTTGTCCGTGATGGTGGTCTCGATGTTGAACTTGGCATCGCTGTAGGTGATCCCGCCGGCGTTGTCCTTGACCTCGCGCAGCGTGTAGGCGTGCGTTCCGGCCTTGGTGTACTCGATGGTGCTCATCGTGATCTTGCCATCGGCGGCGTTCTTGCCGGTGGCGACGACCTTGGCGTCCTTGCCCTCGCCCTCGACGAGCTCGAAGGAGAACTCGCCCTCAGCCATGTCGCGGCCGGTCAGGAACTTGGTCGCGGTGATCTGGTCGGTGACGCTCGTCTCGACAGGCGTCACGCTATAGGTATTGGTGAACGTAAAGGCTGCGTTGCCATCCGGCTTGCGGGACACCCTCAGATTGCCCTTGCTGTCATCGGTCACGGTGAAGGAAACCTCGCGCGACAGCTTGGCGTCGTTGGTCACGCCGGCAACCTTACCGGACTCGGTCACGGTGTAGGTAAAGGTGTGCTCGCGCTTCTCGGACTTCTCGCCCAGAGCCTTGTTAAGGTCGTCGAGCGTAAAGGCAATCTTGCCAAAGTCGACCTTGCCCTTGGCATCATTGGTCACGCTCGCGTTCGCGGGCATGGGTGCGCCCTCTTCACCGGTCACGGTAAAGGTGAACTTGCCGTTGATGTCGGCCGGGGTCAGACCGTCGGCGAACTGCAGGTTCTTGATGCCCGCAAGCGATGCCTCGGCAGCATTCGCGGTGTAGGCGTTCTTGAACTTGATACTCTTGACGTCCTCGGCGCCCTTCAGCTTGTGCGTGGCCACCAGCTGGCCCTTGCCGTTATCGCTGATGGTCGTCACGATGGTGTAGGTCGTGCCATCGTAGGTGATGCCGCCGGCATTGCCCTTGACCTCGTGCAGCGTGTAGATGTGCTGACCGATCTCGGTGTACTTGATAGCCTTGAACGTAACGTTACCGTTGGCGTCATTCTTGACGGTCTCGATAAGCTCAGAGTCCTCGCCCTTGGCCTCGCGCAGCTCAAAGCTGAACTCGTCGGCCTTGAGGCCACGGCCGGTCAGAGACTTGACGACCTCGATCTCGTCGGTAACGCTCGAATCGACGGGGCTTGCAGCGTAGATGTTCTTGAACTCAGTCTCGCCCGAAGTCACCTGTACGTCAGCGCTGAGCTCGCCCTTCTTGTTGGGCGTTACCGTCACGGTAATCTCCGCGACATTCCCACTGTAAGTGATGCCATCGATAGTTTGGCCGGCGTTCTTCTCGCTGACCTTATAAACGTACGTGCCGGGCTCGGTGTAGGTAATCTCGCCGAAATCGATGGCTTTGTTGCCCTGGGTCGCGACCGCGGTCGTGGACTTCGGCATCGGGGCACCGTTCTCGGACGTCAGACCAAACTCAAACTTGTCCTCTTTCGTCCACTCGCGACCCTCGAGCACCTTGGTCAGGCCAAAGCTAGCCTTGGTGTCAACCTTTGCCGGCGTCATGTCGTACTTATAGCTGATCTTGCCGTTGTTGCCCAAGTAGGAATTGACATGCGTAGCACCCGCCTTGGCGGACACGTTGTTCCACCTGGGGTTGAGCACGTCGAGCGCGGTCTCGGTCAAGTTGCCGCCCACACCCTCCTTGGTGGTGTGGAGCTCGTCGATAAAGGCCAGGCGCGCAGTTCCCACGCTAAACGAAAGGTTATCGTCCTTGTCGCGAACTATGGCGCCGTCAAACTTCGCAGCGTCGCCGCCGATAAACTCGATGACGGCAGTGGCGGACTTGGCCTCGTTGTTCTCGCCCTGCTCCTCAAACTCATCCTTGTAGTAATAGGTGCCTTTTTCTGCCAGTGAAATCTTTGCAGGCTGTGTGCATTCCTTATCGGTGTAAATGGGAGTCTGCTTCTGGAAGTAGTAGTAGCGGTTGGTATCGGCCGGCTCAAAGGTCGCAACCGTATCACCCAACGCACCGGTCTTCCACTTGTTTGCGTAGAAGCTCACGGTCTTGCTGTCATCGTCGGCAACGGTCGTATTCTTTTCGATGTAAGTCTTGAGCCCCGTGACCTTCTCAGGCGTAAATAGGTTGTCGAGCGCAACACTCTTCACGCTCGAAGCATACTTCACCTGGATGGGCTTAACGCTGTCGACCGAAAGCTTGCCGTCTACGGTCTTAAAGTGGCTCAGCGGAATCAACGATGCAGGAATGTTAACCGTTACGATATCGCCCTTCTGGGGATTGTCATCGCCGGCACGCTGCACGGTAATGAGCAGGTCTTTTGCCTTGCCGGTGAACTCATATGTGTCGGTATTGGTTTCTTCATTGAACGTCTTGCTCGCCTCGGTAAACGGCGTGCCGTTGATGACGACTTCGGTAAATCCATCGACCTGCATAAAGTCGCCCAGCTCGTCGGTAAACGTGATGTAGCCAGACTTGGTCTTGTCATATCCCTTATGGATTTCGGTCGGATAAGGCGCCTCCGATGTGATGGCCTGCGAGATGTCGTCGAAGACCTTCTTGAGCTCTTCGGCATTGGTCGCCGACTTGTAGTAGTCGGAGTTTTCCGCGCGTGCACCATGAGTATCCCATGCCGTGGCATTGGGGTAGTTGCTCGAAACGGCGTGCATGAACTTGTTCTCTTTTTGGCTTTTTCCCGAATCCTGGATACCAGCGCTGGGGTCCGCGCCATCAAAGATGCCGATAGTATAAACGGTGGCCTTGCTGTCCTTCATGTTCTTAGCAGCTGTCACGGCAGCGTTGGCGACACCCGCATCGAATTTATTTTGCTTTGTTGGCGTACCGTCGGTAAAGAACACAATAATCTTCTTGGCGTCTTTGCGGCCAGAAGTGATAGTGATTCCCTCGGCCAGCTCTAGGCCATAGTCGGCGCGCGTGGCGCCGGCAGGCTGAATTTGATTAATTGTATTCTTCTTGAGATCATCCGCATTGCTGCCGGAACAGTAGGTCAATTCTTTCATAACCTGGGTGTAATTGTAGGAGTACCCTCCGTCGCGATACATATTGTTGCCGATATCGTTGGACTTCTTGCCCGCAAACTTAACAATGGCAACCCTATGCTGCCTATTGACACCCTCGATGCCCTCGTTTTGCTTGGCAATGGTATCGATAAAGCTATTCGCAGCGTTCTTCAACGCATCGATACGCTTAGGTGAGTCTATACCGCCCATATGATCATCCATCGAGCCAGAGGCGTCCAGCACCATCACGATGTCGAGTGGCGTGGTAACCGTTACGGTTGAATTAGACGTCGAGGACATCGCCGAAAGCGTAGTCACAAAATCTGACGCTTCGTTTTCTCCGGCTTTCTTGACCATCTTGTCGGTCCAGATTCGGCCGACGTTTTGAGTCGTTACTTTGTTACCGTTGTGACCGGCCGCCCAGATTTCCCAGCGTCCGCTGGTGTCGGGGTCGACGACCGTTCCGCTTACTGTCGGCCCGTCCATTCCGGTGCTGGACCTGGCGTTGGCCTCGGGCAGCATGGCGAATGCTGCGGCTGGCAATACCAGCACTACGGCCAGTATCACCGCCAAGAGATCCCTCGTGTACTTACTCATCGCGTCTCCCTTCTCGCGGTCTCAGACCTTGCATCAGCCTAAAGTTACGGAATGAGACACAATTAGGGCAGGTGACACATGTTCCAGATTCGGTTTTGGGCGTGAGACAAATGTCTCACCAAAGTTGAGACACGGCGTTTTCGCAGGAAAACGGGTGCGACTCAAGACGGACGGGGGCAAAAGGGCGCGTTTCCCCCATCCCCGAGGGAGCAGTCGATGGCGCTCGCCACAAAACTGGCCCATCTACTACGTTTGACTCGATACCCCCGACCATACCCGCGTTTCATGAAAAATCGCAGGCGTTTTACCTGCGGCTTTTATTTCACATTACTTGCCATGGTTGAGGGTAGCGGCCTAAACGTAGTAGATGGGTCCATTTCGTGGCAGACGGGTCACGCGGCAGCCCTCGCAAGGCCAAAATGATCCGTTTCCCTCTGTCCACGGGAGATCAAGGGATGCTACGGATATGGTGGTATTTCAAAACTATGCCGGATTACGGGGCTAAAGTCGGGACCCTCATCCATACCTCCATTTTTTTGAAAAACGGCAGGCTATCTACCTGCGGTTTTGTTTTTGCGATTTTCTGTATGGTCGGAGGTTCGCTATCCAGCCCCGTAATCCGGCATAGTTTTGTTCGCGGTGGCCTAGCCGCGCGCCTATGCGCGGAAGCGGCGGGGCATTTTTGCCCCGCCGGCCCCTGTTCCAGCTCTATTCAAGCGCTATTCCGGTTTGGTTTCCACCGTGGGAGTCTTGTCCGCCGCGACTGGAGTGCGGGCGGTGTCCATAGTCAGGCAGTGTTTGGGGCAGCTCTCGATGCACTCGCCGCATACCACGCAGGCATACGGGTCAATCGACCACGTTCCTCCCTTGCGATCGACCGCGAGCGCGCCCGCCGGGCAGCGACGCGCGCACATGCCGCAGCAAATGCACACGTCCATGTCGTTGACGATATGCCCGCGCAAGCGCTCGGGTGCCGCGAGCTTCTCCTGCGGATAGCACACCGTTACCGGCTGCTTGACCATAGAGCCCAAGGCCGTCTTGGCAAATGTCAGCAAACTCATGCCGCGCCTACCTTTCCGTGCAGCTAATGCAGGGGTCGATGGTCAGGATGATCATGGGCACGTTGGCGATGAGCACGCCCTGCAGCGCGTGCGTCAGGCCTGCAAGGTTTTGCGACGTCGGCGTGCGTACGCGGAAACGGTCCAGGTTCTTGGTGCCGTTGCCGCGCACATAGTAGTACGCCTCGCCGCGCGGCTGCTCAATCACGACCTCGCCGCGCGCACCGTCGACCGGCGTGAGCTTGGTACGCCCGCCGATGCCGTCGTGCGGAATCTTGCCGACAAGCTCCTTGATAATGTCCATGGCCTGCGTGACCTCGGCACAACGCACCTGGCAGCGGGCATAGCAGTCGCCGTCGGTAGCCACGATCGGCTCAAACGCAGCCAGATCCGCATAGGCGCCGTCACCGAACATGCGCACGTCGTAGTCCACGCCCGAGGCGCGACCGAACGGGCCGACCATCGAAAGCTCCAGCGCGTCCTTCTTGCTGATCACGCCTACACCGTGCAGGCGCTCGCCGCAGCTATTGTCGTCCAAAAACGCATGCAACAGGGCCTCGTAGTCGGGACGCATGGCATCGAGCGTCTGGACAATGCCCGCCAGCTCGGAGTCCTCAATGTCGTGTTTAAGGCCGCCGATCTCGTTAATCGACAGAATCACGCGCCCGCCGCAAGTGCTCT